>ERZ824488.62-NODE-62-length-136780-cov-12.172558_pt1 | contig 136780 bp, 132 predicted proteins | sample MGYA00519936_ERZ824488 | MGnify/ENA primary metagenome ERZ824488 (study PRJEB31778, sample SAMEA3449153) | human gut metagenome | biome: human gut; feature: human-associated habitat; material: faeces | place: United Kingdom | collected 2010/2012 ...
CTTGCATGTGTTAGGCACGCCGCCAGCGTTCGTCCTGAGCCAGGATCAAACTCTTGAGTTTAATCTATTTCAGCAGGTCTCCCTGCCGACTGGTTCTTCTTTTTACGCTTGGTCGTCTCAATTAAATTGCGTTTCTTGTTGTCCAATTTTACTTGAATCAACTGGCTTGTTTGTTGTTGCACTATATAGTTTTCAAGGTGCCCTGCTGTCTTTCTCCAGCCCGGCCTCGCGGCCCGTCCCTCGCGACAGCTTCCTCAGTATACCCGCTCTCCTCCGCTTTGTCAACACCTTTTTTTGATTTTTTTCAAAAAACTTTTTTGATGTTTTTGCATAGGGGGGTGAAGGTCTCCCGCGAACTTGCAGTATGCTAACACATCCGATTGACAAAAGCAAGTCTTTTTAGTAAAATATTTTTCATGGCATTTTTCTACATATTAAGGAGGAAAGTATGCGTAATCTCACAAGTACGGAGCTGCGTCAGCTCTACCTTGATTTCTTTAAGTCCAAAGGACATGCGGTAATCCCCAGCGCTTCTCTGATCCCTGAGAATGACCCCACTGTTTTGTTTACCACTGCGGGCATGCATCCCCTCGTTCCTTATCTTATGGGACAGAAGCATCCGGCCGGTACCCGCCTTACCGATGTCCAGAAGTGTGTACGTACCGGGGATATTGACGAAGTAGGCGACACTTCCCACTGTACCTTCTTTGAGATGCTGGGTAACTGGTCTTTGGGCGACTATTTTAAGAAGGAATCCATCGCTTACAGCTGGGAATTTCTTACGGACGAAAAGTGGCTGGGTATCCCCAAAGAAAAGCTCTTCTTTACCTGCTTTGAAGGAGACGCCGACTGTCCTCGCGACACCGTATCTCACGACCGCTGGGTAGAGATGGGCGCAGATCCCTCTCATATCGTATATCTGCCCAAAAAGCACAACTGGTGGGGACCTGCCGGACTTACCGGTCCCTGCGGCCCGGATACGGAGATTTTCTACGATACCGGCGCAGAACCCTGCGGCCCCGACTGTCATGCCGGCTGCGACTGCCACAAGTATCTGGAGATCTGGAACAATGTATTTATGGAATACAACAAGGTGGCGGAGGGCAAGTTTGAGCCTCTGACTCAGAAAAATGTAGATACGGGCATGGGCCTTGACCGGACTATCGCCACGCTGCAGGGGGTAGAGAGCGTTTTTGATACGGATGCTTTTGCCGGGATCATTGCCATTATCGCCAAACTTTCTCATAAGAATTATAAGGACAGCCCTGAAACGATCAAAGCCTTCCGGATCATTGCCGATCATATCCGCTGCTCCACCTTTATTCTGGGCGATCAGCGGGGCGTGACTCCTTCCAACGTAGATCAGGGCTATATCCTGCGCCGTCTTATCCGCCGCAGTATCCGTTACGCCATGCAGCTGAACATTCCCCGGTATGGTCTGTGTGAGATCGCTTCCGCCGTCATTGATCAGTACGGCAAATTTTATCCCGAACTGGAGGAGAACCGCGAAAAGGTGCTCACCGAACTCCGCCGGGAAGAAAACCGCTTTGCCGACACGCTCAAGAAGGGCATTAAGGAATTCAACAAGGTGGCCAAAAACCTACAGGGCGACCTTATAGACGGTGTAGAGGCCTTCCATCTGTACGATACCTATGGGTTCCCCATTGAGTTTACCCAGGAACTTGCTCAGGAACAGAGTCTGAAGGTAGATATTGAAGGCTTCAAAGCCGCATTTGCCGAGCACCAGAAGAAATCTCAGGTCGGCTCCGCTCAACGTTTTGAATGCGGCCTGGCTGACCATCAGGAAGCCACCACTGCCCTGCATTCCGCTACCCATTTGCTCCATGCTGCACTGCGTCAGGTGCTTCACGATGATTCCGTCCAGCAGAAAGGCAGCAACATCACGGCAGAGCGCCTGCGTTTCGACTTCAGCTTCCCCCGCAAGCTGACCCCCGAAGAGATCAAAGCAGTGGAAGATCTGGTAAACAAAGAGATAGAAGCCAAGCTTCCCATCACCTGCGAAGAGATGACCGTAGCTGAAGCAAAAGCCCAGGGTGCTATCGGTCTGTTTGATAACAAATACGGTGAAAAGGTCAAGGTCTACTCCATGGGAGATTTCTCCAAAGAGATCTGCGGCGGCCCCCACGCTCAGAATACCGGGGATCTGGGGCACTTTGTCATCAAAAAAGAAGAAGCTTCTTCTTCCGGTGTCCGCCGGATCAAGGCTGTGCTGGTGAAGGATTGAGCTGTCCATGACGGACTGGCTGACTTACGAATGGACTTATAAAGAACAGAGAGCAACGTTCCGGGTGGATATGCAGTACTGGAACCTGCTCCCTGTTCTTTCCTATACGCAGCTGATCGCTGTATCCGTTTCTCCTCTGTCTCCTCAGGCAAAAAAGTTCAGCGCCCGGGAGCAGTATCTGTTCAATCTCTTTCGAAAAAAACTGGTAAATAAACTTTCCGGTCCAACCATTTTCGTAGGCAGTGTGTTTACGGATTCCCTGCGCTGTATGTATTTTTATACATCTGAAACGGCTATTATTCAGGAGTTTTCGGCCCTGTGCCTGGAACAGAAAGGATTGGCGGCGACTTGCGGCCATGCCTGGGAAGAACGCTTTGCCACCTATTACCGTTTTCTGTACCCTGATGACCGGCGCCTGCAATCCGTAGAGAATGCCGCTTTTCTGGAGAGTCTCCACCGTAAGGGGGACGAGCCAGGTTTTGTCCGGCGAATGGCCCTGACCATGGCCTTTATGAATCCGGAGGATCGCAGTGCTTTTTTACATGGTGCTCTGCGCTGCGGATTGACCCCGGGACAAAGCTTTCTTGGCAAAAGCACCACACATCCGGATTGCTGCCTGGTATACGGCTATGCCACGCTGGAACTTCCTTCTCTGAATCGACTTACGGCCCGCGCCATCGAAGCAGCCGCTCCTCTGGACGGTCTGCTGGACAAAGTGCAGCTGGCAGACTCTTAGCCCATGGAATTGATTTTATGCGGTCCTGAGGACCTGGATGTCCTCACTTCTTTATATGCACAGGCTGTGAAATACCTGGAATCCCATGTCAACTATCCTAAATGGCATTCTGATTACCCCTGCCGAGACAGCATCCGATCCTGCATACAGGCTGGAACTCAGTTCATATGCACAGAAAATGGGTGTCCGGTGGGCGCCGTAGTACTCAACGAAGAACCGGGCGGTCGGTATGAAGCCGTTTCCTGGGCAAGTTCCCTGCGGCAAGGAGAATATCTTGTGCTCCACACGCTTGCTGTATCGCCTGTCTGCTATGGGCAAGGTGTCGGCAGCAAAATGGTAGCACTATGCATCCAATATGCCCGCAAAAATGGATACAAGGCTATCCGTCTGGATGTGGTACCCGGCAATGTTCCCGCCATCCGCCTGTATGAGAAAATGGGGTTTACTTATGCCGGTACGGCAGATCTGCTCCGGGGTATCGAGGATATCCCGCTGTTCGATTTGTATGAGCTGAATCTGTAATGATTCTCTCACGCTGCCCTCGGGCCTTTTACTAAAGCAGCGTGCTTGAAGTCACGCTGTTTTCAATTTGCGCAGTTCCCTCAATGGCCGCCGAAAGATAAACAGATACATCCGATTACAAAAACATTTTTCAGCATTGTAAAAACTCTCCACGTTGATTGAATGCACGCTGTTTCAATCGCAATGTCTCTCGTCAGCAATTCTCGTGGATGAGATACCCCTGTTGTCATTTGGTTGAAATGCTTTGATACCCACATATTCCACTATGATGTACGCTTCATTGCCGTCAATGATGGCACGAACGGCCAGCGAGAGAATGGAGAAAACTTTTCTGCGCTTCGCAGCTTGTTCAATAAAAAGAGATCGTCTTGTCTTTACTTAATGACATATTATTTGGGCCTCATATACTTCCTTTGTAAACATTCAAAGAAGCGTACACAGCCACGCCGCCGCGGCACCGGCGGGGATGTAGAGTACAAAATGCCGGATGTGTGTCCGCTTGTTATACCCAAACATATGAGGACCAACCACACCTTTCAGCTCCGGATAAAAGTGGGGAAAAAGTTAGAGTGACACAGCAGCACCCAGTCAAAGAAAAGGATGTCATAGACCTCCACGGCATAGAGCATGACCAGAAACCGGGCAAAGAAATGCAAAAAGCCGAAATCATTCCGAACACCGTTCCATACGCTAAGGGCCGCTGCGGCAAGGAAAAGTAGGATGGCGATCCCTTCTATTCATCCAGCCCACTACATGTGCGCCGCAGAACCGTTCTTTCCTGTCTGGAATTGCAGCCAGATTCTCTTTCGGTGCGGAGGAGAAAAAACGTTTGTCCTGAATGAAACCCACCGCACCATATAGAACGAGAAAATAAGCCAGAAAAATCATAAGCGTCGCGAAAATGGTTATTTTCATTTGCTGTTCACTCCTTTCTTATTCGCAGACAACGGTGTTTTCCTTATTGCTTTTCGGCAGCTGGATATCTGATCAGATCGTACATCTTGCCATACTCGCCCATATCCCGCGCTCCTGCAAGCTCCATACCCAAGTGGACATATTTGTCGCATTTGGACTGGGCATCGGTTTCAAGGATCACCGGCACACGGAGACGATCACTCTCGGAAAAGCGATATCCATGACCTTTCGCATATAGCCCTGCCCCTGATACGCTTCCCGCACGCAGACGAGTCCCACAAAGATATAGGGTTTCTTCTCCTTGTCCATACGACTTTGGAGTGATATTCCGCCCCGCTTCATGGCCATACCAAAACCCATAAGCCGTTTCAGGCTGGAATTGCGCAGCATTCCCTGCACGATGGGCCACATGGTCTTGAAACCCAGCTTTTCCCCCGGCAGCTTATAAGCAACATAGCCCTCTCCGCGCTCACTTATGGTGTGGAGAAATCCGCCACGCAACATCCCCCGCACATAAGCGCAAATATAATCCTCCGTCGCCGCCTTGCCGGAAAAAGCAGCTGTCATTCCCGTTTCCTGTCCGTACTCATAGTATCCAAAGGCGTGGCCGATATCATGGATCGCAGTTTCTTCCAGTGTTGTGACCTTCATGTTATCTTCCTTTCCTGTCTTTACAACTCACAGAAGCATTTCAATTCTGATACAAGCAACGTTGGATGGTTGATGATGTCTCCATGTCCGAAGCTGGGAAAGCATCGGACAGACAACTTGGGATATACTGCCCGCAGCTTCTGTATCGCTTTTTTCATGTGTCCTTCCTTTTCGCCATACCAACAGGCGATCTGTGCATCCGGCTGCACCGGCAACGGCATCCGATAGAGATATAGTCCCACCGCCCATGTGGCCCGGATGGATTCCAGCGATATATGATCTGGTATCCGACGCAGCATGGTGTTCATGCCCTGCTCCGTTTGGCCCATGAACCGCAGCGCCCAGAGCGGCATGGATTTTTCACGAGCTGTTTTATATTGCTTCTGCGGCATAACCTTTAGAAGCAGTTTATTCAGGATGCCGAAGTCCAGATATTCCGGTCCGCTGAGGATCATGTGGTCGATTTGAACCTGTGGAGATTTTCAGCAGGATCGCCGGGCCACAGCCAAGAGACTCGGCAAACAGAACGTTCAGATGTCCACCGCAGTTTTCTCTGATATAGACTTCCAGCTTGTGAGCCTGCTCCTGTGCTGTGGTGTAGGTGATCTCTCCCGTTCCGTCAAAGCCATCGAAGCTGACGGCATACACGCAATACGTATTTTCCAGCAATGGAATCACGTCCTCAAACTGCCGCCAGCACATGAGATTTCCATGCAGCAGCATGATTTTCTTACCCTTTTGAACGCCAAATTGTTTGATCTCCATGTTGATACTGCCTGTCAGCCGGTAGGCACTGCGAATGGCTTCTTTTCGTTCCATTGTTTTTCCCCTTTATTTCCGGTTAGATATAGCTAACTCTATATCCTATGGGAAGCCGCATTCCTGCGGCTGTTCCAATTATGAATAAGATTCGACTCTTTCGTCCGTATAGTAGCAAAGCCTGTTTCCTGTGTCAAGATGTCAGAGCATCTATCTCGTGCCCATCACGCACTTAACTTATAAAAACAATTATCCTGATCGACCACCGCAGCAACAATACCCGCCTCGACAAACTGCTGCAAAAAGAATTCCGTGCGATCCAGACTGCCACTCACCAGGACTTGCTTTCCATCTGCTATGTTTTACAGCTACTGCATCTCGTCATGCACAGCGTAAGCGAGCACTGTATGAAGACCAAGGTTCCCGGCTATTTCTATTCAATCTATATATTCCTCCGGCCTCATGGGGCTTTTATCCATCGTCGTATCTGCACCGTCTGCTTCTGCCTGCGCGCCTATGGGAGCATCATCTCCTTCAAACCGGCCAAAAAAGTATGCCTCCTTTAGTGCCTCCGGGCTCAAGGGTCTGCCCCCGGCCGGACTGATGCAGGCCGTACACACATTAAAGCACTGAGGGCACACGCATCCGCTTTCTACCCCGCGTTCCCGCTGGACCATATAAGTACCGCAAATCTTGCAGCTGCAACGCATTTTATTGCCTCCCGGATCTGTCTCCAATGGATCTATTTTGTAAATTCAGTATACTACACTCTTCCACCCTGCGCAATTCCCCTATATAATGAAGGCATGAAACGCAAGATCTTTTTGCTTCTGATAGGGAGCATTCTTTGTACAGGGGCTTTAGCCGTCTACGGCCGCTCCTTGGAACCTCTGGATAAGGGCAGCAAAGGAGAGGACGTAGTGCGTCTGCAAACCCGCCTGATGGATCTGGGTTACAACACCTACAAACCCACTGGCAGTTATCAAAGTCTTACCCAGCGGTTCGTCCAAAGCTATCAGGCCGCCGCCGGACAAAGTCCCACAGGCCGTATGGAGCCGGAAGCACTGACGGCTCTGTATAGCACAAATGCTCCAATCAAGCCGTTTGAAGCCACTATTCCACTGACCTTTACGGCTCAGAGCAGCTATTTTTCAGTCACAGGGGAAGCCCTTCCCTGGGATACGGTAAAAAGCCGGCTTCAAAGCGGGGAAAGTTTGACGGTCACCAACTGCGCCACCGGCGCCACCTGTACGCTTCTGTACGAAGAAGGCAGCGGCCACGCACACCTGACCCCCTCGGGAGCTGCCGATGCCGCCGCCATGACCGCCTGGCTGGGCAGCCAGAACAGTTTTTATAAGATCGCCGTCACCGCTCTGATAGACGGACAGCCCATAGCCGCCTCCTTACAATGGGACGGAAGCAGCCGGGCCTGCCTGTACTTTTCCGGCAGCAGCTCCCATGTGCTGGGGCTTTCCGATGCCGAGCATGACAGTCTGGTAAAAAAGGCCGCCGGCCGGTAAGCTTTACTTTTCAGGCCGCCCGCAAAGAATATGCAGGTGGATGGTGATGTGCTCCAGTGCCTGTATATCCAAGCGGCTTCTGTCTACATGATGCATCAGCGGCGTCATGCGGATAAAGTCCTCCCGGATCTCCTCCGGCAACGGGAAACATGCCTCCACCTCCCTCTGTTCCAGCAGCTTGAATCGGCTTTCAAACCGTTCCATGACCGCCCTGTTGCTGTAGGTATCCTTTTGCAGTTGCTCTCTGGCCAGCCCACGCAATTCCTGCAAATAGTGCTCCCCGGGGATAACCTTGATAAGGATGCCCTTTGGCTCCAGTACCCTGGTAAACTCCGGATATTCTGCCGGAGAAAGGATGTTCAACAGGCAGTTGACCGTACCGTCTTTTATGGGCAGCCGGGTCAGATCCCCTGTCAGCCAGCCATAGTCATTGCCGCCTTTGGCCGCCAAACGTATCCCCGCCCGGGAAAGATCTATTCCCAAAGCAGGGCGCCGTTGGGGGCACAGCCGCTTCAGGAAGGTTCCCTCTCCGCAGCCTGCATCCAGTACCGGGCCGGAAGGCGCATATTTCTCCATAAGTGCTCGGGTCTGTTCCAGCATCGGATCATAAAAGGGGCCGTTAAGCACCCGCTGCCGGGCTTCAAACAGAGTGACATCATACATGCCGCCCTGTTTTCCCGGAACAAAATCGGCATAGCCCCGGCTGCTTAAAGAAAAGGCGTGGCCGGTTTCACAGGCAAGGGCTGTTCCCGCTTCATGAAGGGAACCACCGCAAAGAGGACAGCGCAGCATGGGTGCCGTCTGGATCAATGTCTGCATACGCAGATGTGACATATGTTTCTCCATTGTTTGTTTTTCTTTTATTATACTGCGGAAATGCTTCCGGGAAAAGAGGCTTTCCGTCTCCGGGAGGCTGTGAATGCAAATTCCTGATTATGTGGCAAAAACGCTGCTTACTTTGGAAACCGCCGGTTATGAGGCCCGATTGGTCGGCGGCTGTGTGCGGGACGCACTGCTGGGCTTTGTCCCGCAGGACTACGATATCTGTACAAACGCCCTGCCGGAACAGATAAAAAGCTGCTTTCCCGGCATGCATCTGGTGCTTTCCGGAGAAAAGCACGGCACCGTGGGCGTGCTTCTTTCCGGCCATGAGGTAGAGATCACCACTTACCGGGGGGAGAGCGCCTATATGGATCACCGCCACCCTGAAAAGGTGGTGTTTCTGCCTTCCCTTACAGGAGATCTGAGCCGTCGGGACTTTACTGTAAACGCCATGGCCATGGATATCCGGGGAACGCTCTTTGATCCCTTCGATGGAGAAAGAGATCTGCATCACAATATTTTGCGCACCGTAGGGGATCCTACAGCCCGTTTTGAAGAGGACGCTCTGCGCATTTTGCGTGGCCTGCGCTTTGCGTCCCGTCTGGGCTTTTCCATCGACCCGCCTACCGCCCGGGCTATGCTGGCATGCCGGGAGCTGCTGCAGAACATCAGCGGAGAACGGATTCTTTCTGAACTTCGCGGCCTGCTTTTAGGCCCGCAGGCTGGGTCGGTATTGGAGGCCTATGGTTCCGTGCTGACTGGTGCCATTCCGGAAATAGCCCCCAGTTTGGGCTTTCCTCACGGAAACCGTCACCATATCTACGATGTATGGACCCATACCTGCCGCGCCATTACCTTTAGCCCGGTCGATTTTACCGTGCGCATGGCTCTATTGCTGCACGATCTTGGAAAGCCTCAAGCCCTGTATGTGCAGGAAGGCCGCCGCCGTTTTACGGGACACCCTCTTATCAGCCGCCGTCTGGCTGAAGGGATCCTTGCCCGTCTCCATCCTCCCGCCGTTCTGCGGGTGCAGGTTCTTTTTCTAGTAGAACATCATGACGACGTCCCTCCCCGGACCCCGGAGGCTCTGGGGCGCTTTCTCCTTGCGCATGGCGAGAAAATGCTGCTTCTGCTTTATGCAGTTATGGAGGGAGATGCCCTGGCACATTCCGACTACGGCAAAGCCTCCAAACTGCAGGTGCTGGAACCTTCCCGCGCTCTGTACGCTGCCTGCCGGGAACGAGGCGCCGCCATGGATCTGGGGGAGCTGGCCATAAGCGGGCGGGAGATCCTCGCCGCCGGAGTAACCCCCGGCCCCCGGGTAAAGCTCTGTCTGGAGCGTCTCTTTTTCCGACAGCTGTCCGGAGAACTGCCCAATACTCCTGCTGCCCTGAAAGAGGCCTTGACATCGACCCTTGCAGACGGTATGCTATAAGCATATAGTACATAAGGAGACGAGGGAATGCGCAACTAACTGTCCTAAGGAATTTGTCCCCCAGGCCCCCTGCCCGTCAGGAGGCTGTGGTTTGACGTTCCCCGGACAGGTGCATAGGTGCGGGATCCCTCTTTTTTGATGGGATTCTTTGCCTGTTCCTCTGCGGGGAACAGGCTGTTTTGTTCTATGGAGGATCCTATGCTGGAACTTAAACACGTACACATTTTGCAAGATAAAGACCTTAAGGTGCTTTTGGAAGATCTCTGCCTGACGGTAAATCCCGGAGAAAAGGCCGCCATCATTGGGGAAGAAGGCAACGGAAAAAGCACCCTGCTCAAATGGATCTACGATCCCTCTCTGGTGGAGGGCTATGCCGAAGTCACCGGGGAACGTCGCCTTAAAGGCCGGGCAGGTTATCTGCCTCAGGAGCTCCCTGAAACGGACCGAAACAAAAGCGTATACGCCTATATGCAGGAAAGCTGCAGCATTGACACCCTTTCCCCAAAGGAACTGATTCGAACTGCCCGGCTTCTGGGGCTGGATACCGCTTTGTTTTACAGCGACCGGTTCATGGGCACCCTTTCCGGTGGAGAACGGGTAAAGCTGCAGCTGGGAACCCTGCTGCTTCAGGATTGCGATATTCTTCTGCTGGATGAACCGGGAAACGATCTGGATCTGCCTACCCTTGACTGGCTGGAAAGCTTTTTGCTCCAGACGAAAAAGACCGTGCTTTATATCTCTCACGATGAAACGCTTTTGCGCCGTACTGCCCAATGTATTGTCCATTTGGAGCAGGTGCGCCGCAAGACCATTCCCCGCTGTACTGTGGCAAAGATGCCATATGATACCTATATGGAGCGCCGCAGCGGACAAATGGAACAGCAGCGCCGTGAAGCCCGGTTTGAACGGGCCGCTTTCGAAAAGAAGAAAGAGCGGTACCTGTCCATTTCCAACGCCGTGGAGCATGCTCAGGATACCATCAGTCGGGGAGATCCTTCCGGCGGCCGGCTGCTGAAAAAGAAGATGCATGCGGTCAGATCCCTGGGGCGGCGTCTGGATAAAGAGGAAGAGTCTCTCACCCAGCTGCCCGAGGCGGAATGGGCCATCCTGCCCAAGTGGGAACCGGGAATGGATTTTCCAGCCGGAAAGGTCGCTCTGGACTTTTTTCTTCCGGAGCTGCAGGCAGGAGACATCCTGCTGGCCCAAAATATCCGCCTGAAGATGACCGGCCCGGAGCATGTGGCGCTTGTAGGGCCCAATGGCTGCGGGAAAAGCACACTGCTCCATCAAATATGGGACTTCCTTCGGCAGCGAAAGGATATCCGTCCCTTCTATATGCCCCAGAATTACGGTGAGCTTCTGTATCTGCAGGAGCGGCCTCAGGACTTTCTCTGCCCCGACGGGGATAAAGAAGCGGTGACCCGGGCCCGCACCTATCTGGGCAGCATGAAGTATACCACCGAAGAAATGGAGCACCCGGTAAGCCAGCTTTCCGGCGGTCAGAAAGCCAAGCTCCTGCTGTTAAAAATGATATTGGAAAGGGCCAACGTGCTGGTATTGGATGAACCCACCCGGAACTTCTCTCCCCTGTCGGCTCCGGCGGTGCGTACCCTGTTGAGAGATTTCCCCGGCTGTATTCTCAGCGTCTCCCATGACCGCCTGTATTTGCAGGAATCCGTGGATACCGTTTACCGGCTGACGAAAGATGGTCTTATACCCGCAGAAAACGCCATCGTCTAAACGGTCGGAATACGGTTCCGCATAAAAAGCAGAGCTGTGGCTCTGCTTTTTTGTGTCTTTTACGGTTTATAGTTTTCGGATTCCTCTTCCATAGATAGAAAAATATCTGTATCCGGTACCAATGGCATGGAAAAATACGCAGACAGTTCCTCCAGATAGTCCCTGTATTCGTCTTCATCCGCCGCTGCAAGCAAAGCGGACAGCGCACGGCCTTCCGGATCCTCAACCTTAAAGGCTGCCGGAAAGGCAGCAATGTTTTTTTCTTCGATGGAAAAATCATCAAAGAGCGAGCAGCCGCATTGGGCTTTCGGCTCTCCTTTTTCCCACAACCGCAGTCTGAATATGTCTTCGTCCATACAGTAAAACTCCAGCACGGGCACTTCCACAGCTTTTGATAATGCCACCCCGCAGCTTTCCAGCAGATCCGGATTTTCCCATTCCGCATTATACAGGCTAAGGCGTTCCTGCTGATAGAGGGGATATGTGGAAGCAGGGAGGCACTTTAACGCTTCCTCCTGAATCTTATCTGTAGGAAGGTGCAGCGTTCCGATAGTAATGGCCATAATATTTCTCCCTTTTTATGCTTTTAGATCCTCACAATGATATAATTGCCCTGAGCAGCATAAGGGGCGCAGCGGGCAAAGCGATCTTCCAGTTCCCGGCGAATATCAATGGGATGCCGTTGATCCCTGTCCCACAGGGTATCGTAGCAATCCGGAACCAGCTTCAGCTTTCGTCTGATTTGTGCCAGTGTCTCTGTATAGTCTTTTTGGATTTTTACTTCCAGCTCTTCCCAGGGTTTTCGGATCATATTCCAAAACGGATCGGCCAGATCCTCTTCCGTCAGCATCTTCTTAGCCTGCTCAAAGCCGGGCAGTACGTCGGGGCGGGATTTGAATCCACGCATTGCGCTGAATACAGTAAATGCACGCTCTAATTCATCCTGTATGTGAAAATAGAAATAGCTGTTACATTCACGATAAGGGCAAGGGATCTGATAATTCTCTACAGTTGGCGCTGCGTGAATATCGATTTTTCCGCAGGGATAGTTTCTTTGACAAATAAACCATAGCCAATGAAGTTCAACAAAGGCATCCCGGATACTGTGAATACGGCTGAATACCGGCTCCACCACCGTGCTGAAAATGCGTTCCATCTCATTTAGATGGGGATCATGGACCGGATACCAGCCAAAAACATGGTCCGGATCCCGCATTTTCATGCCTTCATAAATACGAAGTACATCCAGATCCAGAATGCTGGCCCCTTCGCTTGCATAATAACGTAGAAAAAAGGGCGTCAGTGTTGGCTGAATCTCCATATAAAGCGTAAGCATTCCAAACCGTTCGGGAATCAATCAGGCCAAAGGACAGAAGCACTTCGTCTTTAACAAGTTTAAACCATCGGTGATACCTAAAAGTTGTAAACTCCATGGCCTGCATCCGTTCTCCAAAGTGTTCTATGGCATATCGATCCCCCATCGTCTTTTCAAACCCGGGAATATCTTTCATTGGATTTGCCCCCTTCGAACTTCCTGCACCTTCACGTTCACAAATGCCGTGGGCTACGATGCGCAGAACATTTTTCTGCCGGAAAACGCAAAAATGTTATACGGTGTTTTATGCTGTATGCGGTATATCAAATATGCGCGCATATTGCCATTTCTTTCATAAGGGTTTACAGCATGAAAAAAGCCCGTAAGATAAACCTTATGGGCAGTTCTGCCCGTGTGTACATCAAAACCTCGTTTTGGGAACAAATTTCATGTGTATTTCGGACGAAAAGCATTTTCGAGACGCGTATATTCACTTGCCAAATAATGCTCTCATTAAATCACCCTTGCGGATCGTTATTTATCGAGTCAATTTCATTTTGATTTCTGCTGCATTGATTCTTGAACTTATCCATTCTTCTCCCGTAGGGACGAATCCACATTTTTCATAAAATCGTATTGCTCGCTTATTAGCTTTCAAAACCCATAGACACACTTCTGGATAAGCAGACATCTCCTTCAAACCTGCTTGCATCAGTTTTAACCCTACGCCTGTTCCATAGTACTCTGACAGAATATATAATGCAAATATTTCCCCAACACAAGGAGCTTCTTCCCCGCGGTCGCCATATCCGGCAAAGCCAATTACGGTATTTCCGTCTTTTGCAACGATCAGATTATCCTGCCAATTGAAAGCGATGCTTTCACATTTTTCATATGTTAAATTGTCGAGGTATTCTTGACTGATGAGCCCAGGATAAGACTCATGCCAGGCTTTCCAGTGAACAAATGCTTTTCCTCTGATTTCCTCATCTGTTTCCATTCTTTTTATGATTATATTCATACGATTTCTCCGTAAGTTCCGATTCGTTTCTGTTTTCATGCTAATATGCTGTCTGGATTTTTCAATAAGCCGTACCGTTATAAAAATAACGGGCTATAAGAGAAGACTTACAGCCCGTTGCACTTGGTACCCCCTCAGGGATTCGAACCCTGGACACCCTGATTAAGAGTCAGGTGCTCTAGCCAGCTGAGCTAAGGAGGCATAAAATGCTTTTTCATTGTACTCATCCATTCAAAATTTGTCAAGTCCGCTTTTTGAAAAGAACTGCGCTTATACAAAAAGCCCCCTTACGGGGGCTCTGGCGGCAAAGGCTTCCTCAGGAGATCATATCCCCCTGATGGGCAATGAGGGTAGCGTCATACACGCCCTCCACCCGCAGGAACTTATCTACAAATCCGGTCTCGCTCTGGCGAATGCGCAGCTCCACGGTCATCTCAATGCCGTCCCGCTGCACGGTTTTGGACTTGATGCGCCCCTGGGGCAGCTGGGCCACCATCTGCTTGATCTGGCGGCTGGCGCTCTCGTCATAGTGGAGGATCAGCAGATAAGGCGCAGAAGAACGCCCCTTGACCATGGTCAGGATCACCATGAGCAGGCCCACAAAAATTGCGCCTACCACGCCTTCGATAAAGTAACCTGCCCCCAGTGCGATCCCCTCTGCAATGGCCCAGAACATAAATACCGTATCGATGGGGTCTTTGATGGCTGTGCGGAAACGGACGATGGACAATGCGCCTACCATACCCAAAGACAGCTTCACGTTGTTGGACATAAACATGATGACCATGGCGCTGACCATGCTGAGCATTACCAGGCTCAGGTTAAAGGTCCGGGAATAGATGACACCGGAAAAGGTTACCCGATAGATGAAGAATACATACAGGCCCACCAAAAAGGCCGCTACCACCGTGAAAATAGTCAGCCAGGGCTGATAGTTCTGAAGCTGGAACATGTAGCTGAAGGTTTCGGACATTTTTTCTCTCCTTTATTTTTTCGTGAATCAGAAATCGAACTGACGGCACACCAGATATTTACTGGCGGCCACATGACTGGCGGCACCTACCTGAATCAGATCCCGCACATATCCCGGCAGGTATTTGTTGAACTTCACCTCCAGAATGCAGCAGTCTCCATATTCTGTGGCTGGGTAGGTGGGCACATGCGGGTTAAAAAGCTCGGTGCAACGCATACTGGTGCGCACATTCCGGTCAAAGGTAATACGCACATCCTCCAACGGGAACACAAAGGGCTCCCGCTCATAATCCACCAGCACTCTGGGCCGCAGGTATTCCGTCCGGATAGCGGCATACAGTTCCCGGGCGAAGGGCTCTTTCCTGTGCAGCAGGAATTCCGTTTCCCCGTTCAAAACCGCATCGCACTGGGCTCTGGTCAGCCCCAGACTGTCTTTCTTTATAAACTGGCTGTTCTTGTGCTTGCGCTCGAACTTGATGGTCTTATCCGAGAAGTTGTAGATGCGGATCCGATATTTATCCCGGAATTCCACGCCGCTTACCTTCTCTTCCACCGCCCGCTCATAGGGAGTGTCAAAATACAGGCTGCGGATCAGATATTTTCCGCCGTTTCTGGCCGCATAAGGATCCTGCGAAAGTGTCAGCCGCAGGCGGGTGGCAAGAAACTCCGCTTCGCCGGGACTCATTAGAAATTTCAGTTCATGGCGATATCCCATAGGCGCTCCTTTCCTCCTTATTCTGCCCGGCCGAAAAGCTCTATCATCTTTTCGTCCGTCAGGCGGTAGTTGGTGTATTTGTTGATGTATTCCTTGCAGTATTTCAAGAAATACGGCGGGTAGTTCTTTGCATAACTCTTCAGGTTGTTGATATGCGTCCGCCAGTTCTTCAGTGTCTGCTTCCAGCGGGGGAAATCCCACTGCATCTCGGCATCAATATTATCCGCCAGTTCGTCTATCTTGGCATTAAGCTTCTCCGTGGAGTATACATCATTGAACATGATGGCGCAATACTTCAGGAATATTTCCACAAACTCGTTGTTCTGCAGCAAGCTGCGGGAAAGCACCGTAGAGAAACCTGCATTGGCGCCATGTCCTTTTTCCTTAAAGTACCGGTAAAAGAAGTCTCGCCGGTAACCGCTGGTCACTTCCACCGCCTTGTCATCGTTGGGGTTCATGGCCCAATCAAAATCATAGGGCAGCCACCGCCAGCGGTTATCCTTTTCCGAAGACCGCCAGAACTTGATGTTCCCCGTATCCGTATTGCCCACAATGATCTCCAGGGCAATATACATGGCGTAGTTCTCCACATCTACCTGGGAACACACATAGTCATAGGCGCTCTTATCGGAAAGGTCGCAGTTATGATCCTTGCAATACTGGATCAAAGCCTTGTAATCATTCTCAGCCTTTTTTTCATCGCTGCCGGAAACAAATGTGCCGTTGCCCCGCAGGATATCGATGGAGTTTACATCCTTTATGGAATAATGCTGGGCCAGGTAGTTCCGGCTGACCTTTTCCCGCAGGTTATAGACGCCCCAGTACTGTCCGTTTATGTATACCAGCGTCTGCACATAAGCCTGTACGGCCATGTCCAAATTTGCATCATTCGCCAATCCCAGGATCAGCACATCCCGGATGCGGGATCTGTTCCAGTCCTTGGCCGAAGCCCGCAGCACCAGAGATTTATACTCCGTAAAAGGCCGGTCAGCAAAAAACGGATACTGAATCCGGCTGCTTCCATAGCCCTTCCGAGCGATAAGGGCAATGCCCTTCATGGAATCATACCGGGAAAAGGAACCAAAGATGCGGATCATGAGATTCTGCTCATATTCCACCTGGCTGCCCCCGGGGCTGGTATAGGTCATGTAAGCTTCCCGCTCCCATTCCCGACCCCGCTGGTTGAAGTTGGCGCCCATATAATGGGTCTTTTCATACCAGTCGTTAGCATCCTGTGTACCTTTATAATGGCTGCCGATCACATAGATGCCGGAATCCACATTGAACAGATTATCCGGGTCCGTTACCAGAAATACCACGTTCAGGTTGGTATCATGGGCCTCCTGTGTGGGCGTATCCCCAATAATCACATAGGTGGCAGAGACGGCCTCGCTCTTATAGGCGCTGCCGTCGTTGGCGAAACTCCTGGCCCGCAGCACAGAGTTTTCGCTGATCTGCAGACTCTGCCCTGACTGATACCGGGGAGAATTCTCCGTCGGCGTGGTGCAATCGGTGGTATAGGTCACATAGCACCCGGCGGGCACCGAGATGGTGACTGCCTGCGCCCCATGATACAGCCCGCTGCCCAGCGAAAACACCGGCTCTTCGCAATAGGTCTTGGCCTTGGTAACGCCGGTGTTGACCGCTCCCTCTGTAGGCGTTTCAGAAAAACCCCATTCCCCATCGCTGCCCCGGGCATAACTCACACAGGCTCTTGCCGCAGGCACCGTGACCCGGTCTGCCAGGTTTTTATCCCGGTCATACAGATACAGAGTTTCCCCTTCCCCGGCTATGGAAAAGTTCAGGGTCAGGGCTTTCATTTCAGAAGTAACGCTGTCCTCCTTCAACCCCTCCCTGGGTAGGCTGTCCTTCATATTCAGGATGAGATATCCTTTCCCGGCGATACTCGTTCCATCGGGAAAAACCCATTTATCCGGCTTGTTGGCACTGTCAGAAAGGGACCAGCCGGTCAGGTTTACCGGCTCGTCAGAGGCGTTGTACAGTTCCACCCACTTTCCCAGATCCTCGTCCCAGGGAGTGGTCCCCTTCATCACCCAGCGATAGCCGCTGGAGAGGATCTCGTTGAGAGAGATATCGTGTACGCCGATTTCCGGGTTTCTCTGGCTGTCAAAGGCATTAAAGCCTGCCACTGTGTTGGGATATCCGGGAGTGGGCTTATCCGTTACGCCGAAGGAAGAGCTTGAGTCAAATTCCCCCAGATCGTTATAGGCCCGGGCAAAGGCACAGTCTTTCTGGGCATTCTCATAGGAAACCTTATCCAGAATGCCGCCATTCTTATCGGAAAGAACAATAGTCTCTCCTCTGGAGGAAAGCGAGAAGTTCAGGCAGATATAGCCGTCCACCTGCTCCTTGCAGCTCCACAGCACCAGATACGCTCCCCCTTCGATGACGGTGCCTTCCGGGAAGGTAAACTTGTAAGGCTTGGCTTCATCATCGCTGATGCCGCAGCCGGAAAGATCCACCGCAGTGGAGTTAACGTTATGCAGTTCTATCCAGTCCGGATAGCTGCCGTCGGGGCCGGCAGTGGTCAGGCCGTTGCTGGGCATGAATTCGCTGATGTATACCCCATTGTGTGCGGCGGTGACGTTGCCCTGCTGGATCTGGTTTTCGCTGCTCTTTAGCTCCTTGCTCTGTTCAAAAGCAGCAATGCCTTCGGCGGTATTGGGATACCCCGGGCTGGGCAGCTGCTGCTCCCACTGGCCCGTAGCTATATTGTAGGCCATCACATAGCCCGCATACAGATCCTTCAGTTCCATGGAAAGGATCAGATTGCCGGAGCCATCAGTAAAGCGCAGCACATCCCCGGAACCCAGCTTGAAATCTGCGATCAGGGCATCATTCACCTTCTCCCCGGTGCACCAGACTACCAGATAGCTTCTGGGCTGAATAAGCGTACCGTTGGGGAAAAGCCAGGCTCTATCCTCCCGGTCGGAAAGAGTCCACCCGGAAATGTCCTGCACTTCATCGGAGTTGTTATACAACTCCACATAGTCCGGATGCTTGCCGTTGGAATCCGTAACGCTGCCGGTGTTGCTGATCATGACTTCGCTGACCATGACCGGAGCGTTGATCTGCTGTGTCCCCGCGCCTTGGGAGTGTTTCCGGTTCAGGCAGCTGGCCAGTACGATAGATAGCACCAGCGCTATTCCCAGGACAATGATCAGCAGCAGCTTCTTCCTAGGTATGCCGTAAACGGTTCGTTTGCTCATGTAGTTTCCTTTCTTTTGCGGGAAAATTCAGCTTATAGTAGCATTTTTTCCCTTTCTGTGCCATAACCGGGAAGCAGAGTTAACACTCTTTCCACATAAAAGACGAATTTGCAAACGGCGGAGCTGAACCTTCGGCCCCGCCGTATTCCGTTTATTCTTCAGAGGTATCGGCTGCGGCCGCAGGCTCCTGCTCCTCTTCTTCTGCATGAGGCGCCAGCGCCACGCAGGCGATACGGGTCCCTTCATCCACCCGCATCAGGCGGACACCCTGTGTAGCCCGGCCGATAACGGGTATCTGGCTGGCCGGCGTCCGGATCACGGTGCCGTCGTCCCGAACCAGCATGACATCCTGCTCGTCAGTAACCATTTTCAGGCAGGCCAGCGAGCCGGTACGCTCCGTCAGCGTCATGGCAAGAATGCCTTTGCCGCCCCGACCCTGCTGCCGGTACTGTTCTTCCTCAGTGCGCTTGCCCATGCCTTTTTCCGTTACGGTGAGCACACTGCCGCCGGAAATGACCTTGACCATATCTACTACCACATCCTGACCGTCCAGACGGATGGATCGCACACCCATGCCGCCCCGACCCGTAGGCCGCACATCCTCCTCAGAGAAGCGGATGCACTTACCCTCCCGACTGGCAATGATAAAATCATCCTGCCCGCCGGAAACCTCTACGGAGATCAGTTCATCTCCTTCCCGAATGGTCTGTACCAGCAGGCCGCCCTTGCGGATATTGCTGCATTCGGAAAGGCGGGTCCGTTTGATAAGTCCCTGCCGGGTAGCGGTGACCAGATAGGTGGGGCTTTCCATCAAAGCCCTGTCCGCAGGGAACATGGCCGTTACCTTTTCGCCATCCTGCAGCTGTACCAGGTTCACCACGGGCACCCCTTTGCTGGTGCGGCTGGTCTCCGGGATAGCATAGCAGCGGGTGCGGAATACCCGTCCCCGGTTGGTATAAAAGAAGATATCGCTGTGGGTGGAGGTAACGAACATCCGCTCCACAAAGTCCTCTTCCTTGGTCACATGACCCACAACGCCCCTGCCGCCCCGGTTCTGGGTGCGGTATACATCCGGAGACAGGCGCTTTACATAACCGAAATGGGTCATGGTCACCACCATGTCCTCCTCCTGGATCACATCGTCCAGATCGATATCGTCCAGCACCTGGGTGATCTCCGTCCGCCGGGGATCGGCGTATTTTTCCTTCAGCACAATGGCTTCCGTCTTGATGATATCCATGAGCTTGTGCTCATCTCCCAGAATGTCCCGCAGTTCCTGCACACGAATCTTCAGAGCCGCTTCCTCATCCCGGAGCTTGTCCCGTTCCAATCCCACCAGACGCTGCAGACGCATATCCAGAATAGCCTGTGCCTGCCGTTCGGAAAGGCCAAAACGGGCACCCAGTCGTTCTTTTGCTTCCTGCGCATTGCGGGAAGTCTTGACAATATCCACCACCTCATCGATATTATCCAGAGCAATGAGCAGGCCTTCCAGAATATGCAGCCGTTCCTGCGCCCGGTTCAGATCGAAGCGTGTCCTTCTGGTGACCACGTCCTTCTGATGCTGCAGGTAGTAATAGAGCATATCCCGCAGGTTCAGCACCCGGGGAGTGCCGTCCACCAGCGCCAGCATAATGGCTCCGAAGGTATCCTGCATGGCCGTATGCTTATACAAATTGTTGAGCACCACCTGGGCGTTCACATCCCGTTTGAGCTCAATGACGATGCGCGTGCCTGTACGATCCGTCTCATCCCGCAGGTCAGAGATTCCCTCCAGCTTCTTTTCCCGAACCAGCTCGGCAATGCGCTCCACCAGCCGTGCTTTGTTTACCTGATAGGGGATCTCCGTGACGATGATGCGGCTGCGGTTGGCACTCATCTGCTCGATCTCCGTCTTGGCCCGCACTACGATGCGTCCCCGCCCCGTGCGGTACGCTTCCGCTACCCCCAGGCGGCCCATAATGATCCCTCCTGTGGGGAAATCCGGCCCGGGGATATATTGCATCAGGTCATCTACAGTAATATCCGGGTTATCGATCATGGCGCACAGAGCATCCGTGACCTCGCCCAGATTGTGGGGCGGAATATTGGTGGCCATGCCCACGGCAATACCACCGGAGCCATTGACCAGCAGATTGGGGAAACGGCTGGGCAGCACCAATGGCTGCTGAAGCGTTTCATCAAAGTTTGGGCCAAAGTCCACGGTGTCCTTATCGATATCGGCCATCATCTCCATGGCCATTTTAGACATGCGTGCCTCGGTATACCGCATGGCAGCGGCCCCGTCTCCGTCTACCGAACCGAAGTTTCCATGGCCCTCCACCAGCAGATATCTGGTATTGAAGGGCTGTGCCAGACGCACCATGGCGTCGTATACGGAGGAATCTCCATGGGGATGGTATTTGCCCAGTACATCGCCTACGATACGGGCACTCTTACGGAAGGGCTTATCGGCGGAAAGACCCAGTTCACTCATGGAATACAATATCCGCCGGTGTACGGGCTTCAGGCCGTCCCGCACATCGGGCAGCGCCCGATCCACGATGACCGCCATGGCATAGGAGATAAAGCTCTTCTGCATCTCCTTTTCCAGATGAATGGGTAATATCTGATTGCTCATGCTGCTTTCCTCTTATACGTCCAGATACTCTACCAGCTTGCTGTTCTCGGTGATGAAATCCCGCCGGGGCTCCACCTTGTCTCCCATAAGAAGGGTAAACAGTTCGTCGGCCTGCACCGCATCGTCCATATGCACCTGGAGCATGATCCGTGTGGCAGGGTTCATGGTGGTCTCCCACAGCTGCTCCGGATTCATTTCACCCAGGCCTTTATAACGCTGCACTTCCGGCTTGCCGTCCCGGCCAATCTCATCCAGCGTAGCGGAAAGCTCTTCGTCGGAATAGACATACCGTTCAAACTTTCCCTTCTTGACCAGATACAGAGGCGGCTGCGCAATGTACACATACCCGTGCTCGATCAGCGGCCGCATGTGCCGGAAGAAGAAGGTCAGCAGCAGCAGGCGGATATGGCTCCCGTCTACATCCGCATCGGTCATGCAAATAATCTTGTGGTAGCGGAGCTTGCTTTCGTCGAAGTCGTTATCCATGCCGGCCCCAAAGGCGGTGATCATGGACTTGATCTCGTTATTGGCCAGCATACGATCCATGCGAGCCTTTTCCACATTGAGGATCTTGCCCCGCAGCGGAAGAATGGCCTGAATGGTTCTGTCGCGGCCCATTTTGGCGCTGCCGCCTGCGGAATCTCCCTCTACAATAAATATCTCGCACAGGGAAGGATCCTTCTCCTGGCAGTCCGCCAGCTTTCCGGGGAGAGCGGCAGAATCCAGCACAGACTTTCGCCGGGTAAGCTCCCTGGCTTTTCTGGCAGCATCCCTGGCCCGGGAGGCCGTGATGCACTTCTCCACAATGAGCTTTGCCTGAGCGGGGTTCTCCTCCATATATTCCGTAAGCTTGTCCGCCACGGCGCCGTCTACCATGGGACGGATATCCGCATTGCCCAGCTTGGTCTTGGTCTGCCCCTCAAACTGAGGCTCCGTAAGCTTTACGGAGACCACAGCGGTAAGACCCTCCCGGATATCGTCACCCGAAAGTGGCTGGTCGCTGGCTTTGAGCATTCCGTGGCGCTTGGCGTAGTCATTGACTACCCGGGTCAGAGCGGATTTGAAGCCCACCAGATGGCTGCCGCCTTCGTGCGTGGCAATGTTGTTGGCAAAGGTCAAAATCAGCTCGTTATAGCCGTCGTTATACTGCATGGCCACTTCCACAGAAGCGGTTTCGATATCCCCTTCCATTCTGGCCCCGGAGAAATACAACGGCTCCGGCTGCAAAACCTCTTTATTCTTATTCAGATAGGTAACGTATGCCCGGATGCCGCCCTCATAGTGATAGCTGTGTACTACTGCCGGCTCCTGCCGCTCGTCCGTAGCGGTGATACGAATACCCGCGTTGAGAAAAGCCAGCTCCCGGAAACGCTTGGTCATGGTATCGAAGTTGAACACCACTGCATCAAAAATATCCGGATCCGGCCAGAAAGTGACGGAAGTCCCCGTCTCCTCCCCGGATTCCCCGATGATATGCACTTTATCCAGGGGGATGCCCCGGGTATAGGTCTGGGCATGTATGTGGCCGTCCCGGCGCACCTCCACATACAGTTTTTCAGACAGCGCATTGACGCAGGAAAGACCTACCCCATGAAGTCCGCCGGAAACCTTGTAGCCCCCGCCGCCAAATTTCCCCCCGGCATGAAGAATGGTCAGCGCCACTTCCAGCGCATCCTTTCCGGTCTTGGCGTGATAGCCTACGGGAATGCCCCGGCCATTGTCCCGGACGGTGACGGAATTATCCGGATGAATATTGATTTCGATGTGGGTGCAGAAGCCCGCCAGTGCTTCGTCAATGCTGTTGTCTACCAGCTCCGTGACCAGGTGATGCAGCCCCCGTTCGTCCGTGGAGCCAATGTACATGCCCGGGCGGCGGCGGACCGCTTCCAGTCCCTCCAGCACCTGGATCTGAGAAGCGTCATAGCTTCCTGTTACTTCGTTGCGAATATCTTCCGTGTTATGCATTTTCTTACTCCATTTTCAGCTGTTTTCAAACCTTCAGGGGGCAATGCACCCCGTTTATATCTCGCTCAGCTCTCCGCCGGATACGGCATAGACCTGCAGAGGCACATCCCCCAGTTCTCCCAGTTCCTCCAACCCCGTGCAGGTGATAAAGCACTGACACCCCTCCACAGCGCTGAGCAGAAGCTTTTGCCGGCGGCCATCCAGTTCCGAGAATACATCGTCCAGCAGCAGTACCGGATTTTCTCCCCGGATGCGGCGGATCAGTGCGATCTCCGAAAGTTTCAGACTCAAGGCTGCAGTCCGCTGCTGCCCCTGAGAGCCAAAGGTGCGCACATCCAGGTCATTGAGCCGCAGCCCCAGATCGTCCCTGTGGGGGCCGGCTCCGGTAAAGCCCCGGTACATGTCCCGTTCCAGACCGTTTATCAGCGCTTCGGCAATGGATTCCCGCAAAAGCCCTTCATCGGCGCAGCGTACATCCGGGTCATAAAAGACCTCCAGCGTTTCCTTTCCGCCGCTCATGTGATCATGAAGGCTTCCCGCTTCCCGGGAAAGCGCCCGGCAGAACTGCGCCCTGTCCACCATAATCCGGGCGCCCAATTTACTCAGTTGCTCGTCCCACAGTTCCAACATGTCATTCTGCAGGCAATCCGGCTCTTTCAACAGGTTGTTTCGTTGCTTCAGGGCGATATTGTACTGCTGCAGGGTGTAATAATATGCGGGCTTGAGCTGGCTAAGTTCCATGTCCAGAAACCTGCGCCGCTCCTGAGGGCCGCCCTTAATAAGCACCAGATCCTCCGGAGAAAACATGACCACATTCAGGCAGCCCATCAATTCTCCCGAACGCTGCAGAGGCGATCCGTCCAGACTTACTTTTTTTCGTTCGCCTGAACGAAGCTCACAGCGGATGCTCCGAGTACCGCCCCGTGTATCCAGCCGTACCAGCGCCATGCCTTCCTGCTCACCCAGTCGGATAAGTTCGCCATCCCGGCCGGTACGGTGGCTCCGACCCAAAGCGCACAGAAAAAAGGCCTCCAGCACGTTGGTTTTTCCCGCTCCGTTGAGTCCTGTAAACACATTGATCCCCGGTTCCGGGACCAGTTCCAGACTCGCATAGTTGCGGAAATTATGCAGTTTCAGGCCGGTGATGCGCAATGGTACAGACCCCCTCAATTTACTGCACAGTATATCATAAAACAGGGGGTTTGTAAAGGATGTAATATATAAATAAGAAGCGGATGGGGCATCATTCTTGAACTGCGGTTTCTACAGGTCCTTTTTTGTTTTCCTGCGGATCCTGTAATATTCGTACCCCGCCATAAAGCTGCAGCTCTGTTTGCGCCGCATCCTCCTGTGAAGCACCTGCAGATTCAAACAACCAACACAAAAAACCGCCCAACGGGCGGTTTGCAGAGGGGTTAGGTTCAGAAAGTTCTTTCCGGCTTTTCGCAGTAAGAACCGCAAAGGCTCTCGTTCTCCCGGCCGGAGTGACAGTTGCAGGCGGGCTTTACCTCGATGCGGCTGAGCTCGCATCCACAGCCCTGCCGGTTGTGACGGCAGCTGGTTACTTCGCAGCCAATGGTCTGCTTTCCGTTCTGATTGTCCATTCTTCTTTCTCCTTTCTGCAAGATCCTTCGGAGCGGGCCTCCCCGCTCCCAATTCGTCTTTCCCTTGAAAGATCGTAAAGTAGTATACCCGGCCCAGCGGCGTCTATACCTCATTTCAGTAAAAAAGCGCGCAGCATAGACGGGTGTCCGTAAAACAGTTAATCCTCCGTATGGCTTAGACCATGCGGAGGATTTGTTTATGTCTAATCTTCAAACTTGCTGGCGGCAAACGGTTTGTCAAAACCGTTTGCGGACGGCAAGTCCACAGGGGATAGCCGCACAAGCGTCGCAAGGGGGTGTAGCCACCTTGACGGAACGAAGTGACGAAACATGCTCGGTCGAGCAGTTTTCTTCTGCTGACCGGGAATGAAGCTCCGCAGGACGCACGATACTCCCGTTAGGAGAGTATAGAAGTGCGCCCTTTAGTTCCTAAAGGGTTTTTATCAGTTCGACAAACTGGAATTTACAAGACAAGGTTTTTCTTCATGAGTGTATACAACGTTTTCCTGTCATCATCAGATAATAAGCTCTCTTTTTTCAAAGCATAGTGATGCGCATATTCTGTATCTATGTATACGTGATCGCTTATCACAACGGCATTTTTATATCGTGGTCTCACATGGATATGCAAATGGGGGTTTGGTGTCGCTTCTTTGTAAAAGTTATTTAACAAACAACTCCAATTACTTAATTCAGCTCCTAATACCTCTTTGTAGATCCATTTCAATTTATCTATAATGGTTTTCAATTCAATCCACTCAGAAATATCCAATTCTGAAAGGCTGCCGCAATGTCTATTCAACACCAGAGTACATCTGCCGACATAATCCTGTCTATCTGCCAGATAGACAGACCAATATAACGATTGATATAGCGACCACTCGTTTTCTTTATAATCGCACCATTCGCAGCCACACATCACACATATCTCCACAAATTCCGATTAGTAATATATAAGCGAGGGTGTTACAGCCTTCGCTTTTCCTTTAAGATGAAGGTGATTGGCTGACGGAATTTCCGATTGGGACCCCACGCCCGCAGACAAATGTGTCAGCCAGCCTTCATCATTCTGCATTCGATTCAGCAAGTTGGGACAAATCATTGCTCACGTTTCACGAACTAATCTGAGTGAATCTTGAAGTGCTGGAACCAATCGTATCTCAACGAATGAAGGAGGAATCTCATGATTGCAGTTGGAATCGACATATCCAAAGCCAAAAGCACCGTTGCGGTAATTGATTCAGACGGTACAGTTCTGGCAAGTCCATTCGCAATGGCTCATACGCAGCCGGAGATGGAAGCTTTCGTGACCTATCTGAAGGGACTTGGAGAACCCACGACCATCCTCATGGAGTACACTGGCCACTACCATTATCCGGTGCTCAAGAAGCTTCAAGACGAAGGGTTTCCCGTTTGCATTGTCAATCCATACCAGATGAAAAAATACGGGGATGTCGAGATTCATAAGGCGAAGACGGATAAGAAGGACGCGCTTCGGATAGCAGCCTATGCACTTGAAAAATCTTATAAACTCGTACCGTATAGCCCAATGGAGCAAAAGTATGAGGACTTGAAATTTCTTTCCCGCCAATACAACCAACGAATCTCTTATGTCGCGAAACTGAAAGTTCAGCTCATAGCTCTGCTGGATCAGACGATGCCTGGGATCACAAGAATACTGCCACTGAACAGCAGAAACCCTGAAAAATGCGCTCTGCTGCTTTTTGTCAAACGATTCAAGTCCTTTGATGAGATTCATCGAATTGGAAAGGCTCGTTTCCTGGCATCCTATGATGTCTTGGCGAAAAAGGCTTCAGAACGCAGTGCATCCAGCAAGGGACTTAGTATCTACGAATTCGCTGTTGACAGCATTACCACCCGCGGCGAAGACCCTTACATTTGGCTCTCACAAAATCAATGCGTTGACCTGCTTTCTACCACACAAAATGCTGCCGACGAAATCATTTCTCAGATGAGAAACATCGCCGAGACAATTCCGGAATACAAGGTACTCCGAGCAATGCACGGCGTTGGTGACCGCCTCGGACCGATTATCCTCGCCGAGATCGGTGATGTCCATCGCTTTCACAGCGGTAAGGCATTGAACTCCTATGCCGGCAACGCTGCCCCTCCATATCAATCCGGACAATTCGAGAGCAGAAACCGCCACATTTCAAAACGTGGCAGCTCTACCCTCCGAAAGGCTTGTTACGAGGTAATGCAGGCCCTTAAACTGACAAAACCTCAAGACGACCCTGTGTACCTCTTTATGCTCAAAAAAGAGCAGGAAGGGAAGCCTTTCAACGTAGCCAAGATGGCTGGCGTGAACAAGTTCCTCCGGATCTACTACGCCAGAGCAATGGAGCTCTACAAGTAAACCGATTTGATTCTACATCATTGTTTCAAAGCCCGCAATCTGGTGGGTTCGTTTAGTGCGCCCTTTTTTCTGTGCAACTTTCAGAAAAAAGTCCTTGACAAACATTAGCAAGATTTATTAAATTGATTATACCACCAAATCGTGAAAAAATCTACCGCTATGTTCAGTGCGGCAGGATTGCTCCCGCCGCACCGAGTTTTCTTATTCGTCGTTTTCCAAATAGGTGATATACGGTATCTTGAGCCAATGCGTCCATCCTGACTGCGCAAGGGGCGTCATAATAACACCCAACTCCGTGTTCGCAGCGTGAATGGTTTGTCCGTCCCCAACATAGATGCCGATGTGGCCGTCCATCCATACGGCGATGCCGGGGATGTCGGGCATCGTATCAATTGTCCCTTTTTCGGTAGCCATATCGAGCATAGGGTCGGAGCCGGTATCCCGAACACCGTTGGAGCGGTATTCGATCTGTCCGGTTTCACAGTTGAACCATGCATAGCCTTTTATAAGCCCGATGCAATCGGCGGTGCGGCCGCCGAGCCAATGCTGACGAATGAATTCCTCATTTTCACCGACCTGTTCCGGGAACTGCGATATTTTTGTCGTGAGTATGGATTCGTTCAGCACCTCACCGTATGTCCCGTATACATAGCCCCATTTCTTTGCGTAAGCCTGCTTTGCCCACTCTGCAAGGTCAACATTGTTTTTTGTTTCGGGGTCTACGAACTTTGAAACATTGATTGCCTTGGCTCGGATGGAATTCATTATCTTGCTGTAGTCCTCAGTTTTCAGTTCCATGCCGAAGGCGGAGTTGACGGCGGCGATGAGCTGCTCGTCCGTTTGATCCTCTGCAAAGCACCCGACGAGCTTATCCACAAAGTCGTCCGCTTGGGCATAGTCATATAGGGCGAGGGTGTACAGCACTTGCGCCTCTTTTGTCCTTTCTGCCGTAAAGCCCTTTTCGGTCATGGCTGTTTCAATGGCTTTCATCATATTCTCGACCGTCTGCAGCTTGGCTTTTTCCTCATCGGACATTTCCTCAATTACAATATCCTGCAAGCGGTCGGTGTCGATATTGATGTCGCCGCTGAAAATAGAGAGTATTGCCACCATCGGCATCATAATGATGATTATAATACCGAGGATAATGCCAAGCACGACACGCCGCAGCTTTTTATTGGTGAGAACAGCAACAGCTATCTTTTTGAGAGCCGCCGCCACCGTTGCGCTCATCGCCCGCCTGCCTTTCCGAAGATAGCCGCCTTGTATTCGGGTGCAATGACTTGGAGCAGATACCGTTCGTTACCGCAGCGATAGAGGCAAGTGCCTCGTTCGGGATACTTGATGAGCTCGAACTCGCTCGGCTCGACCTGCAAGGCGTCCATATACTCCTTGGGGTTGATCTGCCCGGCGTTAAACAGGAACTGGTGCGTAGGAATGGAAAACAGCGGCTTTGTGAATTCCCGAATGGACGGAATCAAAAAGTCCTCGATATTCTGACTTGCCAGAATGACCGAGGAGTCCTTTTTACGCACACGCTTCATGCAGTTACGCAGATATTCGATTGTAGTCATATTCGAGAGGAAGAGGTACAGCTCGTCCACCGATGCCGCCGTGCTGCCTTTGCCAAGCAGTTCGTTGCTCATAAAGGACAGGATATTGAACAGCATACAGTCCTTGAGCCGGCGGTTGGTATCCATAAGCCCCTTCACACCGAACACAAGAAAGTTGGAGTCGGTAATGTTTGTGTGGCCGTTGAAGTATTTGCTTTCCGAGCCGACACACATGGAATGGATTCCGAGACAGACCTCTTGGAGCGTTTCCTCTGTATAGAGATATTTTCTCTGTTTGTCATAAGCCATAAACTCTTCCTCGCAGAGCTCGTAAAAGTCCTGCATAATCGGAAAGTCCGAAGGCTTTTTTACGCTGTAGTCCGTGGTGTCGGTAATGCCGAATCGGGCGTACAGCTTGGAGAGCAGGATTTCGATGGTGTCGATCTGCGAATCGGTGAAATCCTTGTAACTGCGGAAGAAGTCTTTCAGAAAGGCAATGTGCTGACTGAGCCTTGTGACCTTTTTGAAGGCTTCGGGTGTGTTGGCGTCGATATCCTCAACGCTATCCGTCCATGCTTTCGGTTCTAACGGATTGATGGTGTATTCGCCGGACATGAAATCAATATAGCAGCCGCCGAGGGCATCGCACAGATCCTCGTACTCCGATTCGGGGTCGAGGCAGATGATTCGTTTGCCCGATTCACGGATATTGGTGAGGATGAGTTTCAGAAGATAACTCTTGCCCTGACCGCTGTTTCCGAGGATGAGGATATTGCTTGTTGTCTTGTCCTCGGCTCTGCGGTCGAAGTCCACAAGGATATTCGTGCCGTACTTATCTCTGCCGATATATGAGCCGTGGGGATCTGTCTTTCCGCTGAAATTAAACGGGTACATATTGGCGACCGAGGATGCAGGCAGGACTCGCTCGTACTGTGCGCCGAACTGATTGCAGCCTGTCGGGATGACCGACAAAAAGCCTTCCTTTTGGCGGAGGGTTAAGCGGTCAACGGAAATCTTGGAGCGAGTGAGTTCCATTGCAATGTCGCTCTGTAACTCCTTGAGCTTCTCCATGCTCTTGGCTTTCAGTTCGATGAACACAGACACATGGAGCAGAGGCTCTTTGTTCTTGCGGAGGTTGGCGAGAAGTTCAATTACATCCTGCAAATTGCCCTCCGCCTCAATGCTTTCGCTGACATCGTTGCCGCCACTTTTGAGTCGGTTACGGCGAGTGGCATTTTGAATTATCTTACGCTGTTCCATTGATTCCACAAGCCTGTGATAAATGCGGAGCGTCACGCCGTTTCGGTCTGCGAGCTGCGAAAGGATTGCCTGTTCCTCGGTGGACGGCGGATACTCACGGATCGCCCACACGCAACGGTAACTGTCACCGACGATATAATGGTCGGATAAAAATTTGATGGTGCCGGGCAAAATCATGTCGAAGAAGTCCTTGGTGCGGTTTTCATCTGCCTGCTCCGGCGTTAATACTTTCGGTTTTCTTTTGAGCATAATAATTTTCCTTTCTGCCGACAATTTAAGTTTCTGCGGCGATAATGAGCAGCCTGCCGTCCTTGCCCGATCCGTAACAGGTGGAGAGGATGAGCTGTCTGCCGTCCTCGGCGGCGATGCGGTCATACCAAGCGTCCGAGGTGTTTGTTTTCAGCACATCGGTTACGGTGTAATAACGGCTGCCGTCCACAGTTTCAAACTTTACGGTCCGGTGTGCGTTCAGAAAATCTCTGTCCACATATTTCTTGAGATCGAAGAACATTGTACCGTTTTTCATGTTATGTCCATAGATAATGAGGTTGGTGCTTTGAAAGTCGCATCGTCCGTCGAGGAACGGCACACCGCTTTGGCTGTACTTGCCGTAGAAGTTTCGGCGGAGATATTTCTGCGGTTCACTCGGAGTGTACATGACGGGATAGCTGATATTTGTGCCGTCAATAGAGAGCCACCCGATACAGTCGCCGTTTACGGCAATGAGCGCAGGAATATTGTGTTCTGTGGTAGACTGTTCGGTCGGCTCTGCGCTCGTTTCTGTTTCTGTGTCCGTTACGGATTCTGCCGGAGCTTCGGTCATCGGCAGTTTGGCAATTTCTGCGACGGAGGCGAAGTCCTTTTTTTCTTTCTGCCGTTCTTTTAACTCAGAATAGATATTTACGCTTGCAAGCACGGCAGCCGCCGACAGCAGAAGACAGAAAAATATGAGGACGGGTTTATTCCTCGTCCTCATCGTCTGTACCCTCGTAAAACTGTTCGCCGTCAATGTCGGGCATTGCTTCGCCCTGCATACTCGCTTCAAAATAGAGTGCCAGGATGCGTTTGATCTCCGGCTTTTTAAGCCTATGCACCTCAAAGCCCTCACCGGCAATTTTGCTCTCGATTCTGTTTGCAGTTTCAAAGACCTGTTTTTCTTTCTGCCCTTTGAGCCTTGCAACGAAGAAAAACTGACGGGCTGTCGCCATTTCCACCTGAATGGTATCGAGAAAGTCAATGTCCTTTTTGATGAGCTTCTTTACCTTGCCGTTTTCCTCAACTTCAAGGCGCTCGGTAAGATAGGCTTTGTTATCGTCAAAACATTCCGATGAGTCGGTGCAGACGATTTCAATGTCGGGCAGCGCCGACAGTAACATCATCAGATGGCGTATCTTTATCTCAATGTTAGTGTGGGAGAGCACCGAGATATTGGTGGGCGATACGAGGTAGAAGAGCAGCTCGCCCTTATTGGTAGAAAGACCGTATTTCGTGAAAGTGCGGATGCCGAGCAGATCCTGCACCGAACGGCCTTTTTTCTTTTTCTGCTGTTTCATTATCATCATCTCCATTCAAAGTATTGCTGCGTGGATATTAAATACCGCACGGCGTAACGCATGAAATCCATTACGGTGGTGTCATCCATGCGGATCGTTAAAAAGCCGTAGCACAGAACAATTGCGGCCGGCAGAAAGATGTGCAACTGCACGAGCGCAAGCACCGACAGCAGTGCGGCTACCGCTAAAATTACAAAGTCCCGCAAGCTCCAAAGCCACAGATTTGCTGTGGCTTTGAGGTTCTGCGGATAGATATATTGTGTCATTGCGTTATTCCTCCGATTTTTATGCCGCCGATGTCCTCGCAGAATTCCTTGGGCGTCTGCCCGTATTCCTCACGGAGCTTCTCGGCTATCATATCCTTGATGAGCTGCGATTCCGTTTCGGTCGGCGCATATTCGCCTTCCTCACAGGAGTCGGCGGTCGTGACGGTAAATTCGAGCCGAAGCGAATCGGCGAACGGGTCATACTTGGCATATAGATTCAGCCACTTATCATCGTCCGCCGCCGTGTTCGTTCCGAATTTCTTGTCCACATCGAACCATGTTTCAAGATAACAGGTGATTTGATGCCCGATGTCGCAGTCCACCTCCATATCTCGGTCGACCGCAATATCTGTGCGTTCCAATTCATTATTTGCTTTCATAGCGCACCTCCTTATTTGCCTGCGGCTTTGGCTACCGTGCGCGTAAGGTTTACCGCCGTTGTAGTTGCATGAACCACCGACATCATATTTACCTTAACGCTTGAATCAAGCCCGAACTGCTGCGCAATCCGCGGCACTTCATTGGCGGCAAGCATGATGCCGAGTCCGAGGAGCATATTGTCGGGGAAAGTAATCAGCCCCAAGAACAACAGCGTTGTCTGCAAAAATGCAGTCAAACACAGTGCGGCAATTTGTTTCATCCACTGATTGAAGCCGTCCGCATATCCTCTCGGCACGGAAAACATATACAGTGAGCCGACCGCCATCTGAATGAGCAGGATTCCGCCGCGCTTGATGTTGGCGAAAAATATCTTGATCACGCAATAAGCAAAGGCGATCATGCACAGCAGATTGAGCAGACTGAATGTCGCGCTTGCGCTTGGCGAGAACAGTCCTACAAGCGCGCCCAAGCCGACATCTGCAAGGCTTGAATTGATGCCCGACGATGCAATGCCGATCAAGTCGTGTGAAAAGGTGTTTTGCAGGCTGATACAGAATTTATACAGTTCAATCGGCACGACACCGATGAGGGAGCAGGCAAAGAAACCTTTTATGATGTTGAGTGCCGTTGTTTTAATATTGGCTCTGCCGCACTGGTACTCGACGGCAACATCGAATACGGCGACCACCGTGCCGGCAACAAACAAGCCCCAGCCGAACAGCGTAAACAGCTTGACAGTCGCCTGCACCCATTCGAGGTCAAAGACCTCTGCGCCCATGTTGCCGATCATCTCGAAGAAGTCGGCAATCGCCCCGTAAATAATTTCGTATATCCAACGGAGCATGGCGTTCCAGATAGCGTTGGCAATACTGCTTTCCACCACATCTATTGCATTGCCGATGGCGTCGCCGATGCCTGAGATTATATCACCTAACCAGTCAAAAATGATTATCACCTCATTTCCAAAGTAAAGCGGCAGACGGAAGTGCCTGCCGCATGAGAAAAGCCGCCGACCTTTTTATCCGTCAGCGGCTTTCTCGTCTGTTTGTATTTCCTGTTTCATTGCCATGCCGTCCATAAAGCCCAAGCGGTAGGCTTCGGATTGAAGTAGCGTTTCCACTTCCGATTTGGCGTCCTTCATTGAGTAGAGCAGATCCAACTGTTCGGGTGTCAGCGCTTTTTCCAATTTCTCGAATGCGGCGGCTGCTTCATGAAGAGCCTTGGTGTATTCCGGCGTTGGTCTGACGAGATTTTCTATCGGGCAAATCTCGCCGTTGAACAGCTTATAAAAAAATCCCATATCGGTCATCCTCCTTTCCAAGTCACACAACATACCACACACTGCGGCAGAAGTCCAGCGTAAAATAAAACCGCCGCAATCTCTGAGTTTGCAGCGGTTCCTGCGCCGTTTACAAGCGTCAATTCAGTGTATTCGGATCAATGATGATGACCTTTTTCCCGTTTTTCAAAGCATAGTCCACCGTGTTTCCGGTGCCGCTTTTTTCACCGTTCCATACGGCGATAACCACATCGCTGTTGTCCACCATATACTTATTCCGCTTCATCATGCAGTCGGAGGTATAGTGGGTTTGCAGCGTCTGTGCGTCATCGGAGCGGTAGATAATATCGAAGTACCTGTTCCGCCAGCCTTCGCTCCAGCGATTTGCCTGGGTTTCGCAGGGAATGGCGCATTCCAGCGTTATGTGCGGATACTTTTCTTTGAGCTCCAGCACCGCCTCGGCTGCGTAGATGTCAACGCCCATCGCCATACCGCTGATAAAGTGCGTGATGCCGTTCTCGGTGATCTGCCTTTCAATATTCTCTCGGAGCAGTTCCTTCAGCCTTTCGCACTCCGGCGCACTTTCATCATTCCCGAAGGGTAAGGACTTCGGGCGATGCCCTGTGAAACAACAACCGTTCTTTTCCATAATTACATTATCTCCTTGTATGTATTAGCAAGTGTTACTAATTCGCTAATACATAGTTTACCACATTATAACAGAAAATAATGTCGAAGAAAAGGACGAAAAATAAAAAACTGCACGATTTTCGTGCAGTCCGGTATAATTTTATCGCTATTTGTTGTTTTCTGCCTGCTGAATCATAAGGTCAAGCATTTCCAAGATTCTGCGCTGTTCCTCTGTCGGCAGACCGGAGAGACGGCGGCTGATTTCATTTTCCTTGTATTCCACCGAGTTGTTTATAACATCACAGAAGATGGCGTCTGCCGAAACCTCCAAGCCGTTGATTATCTTAATCAGCTTTTCATATCTTGGGAAAGAGCCGCCGCGCTCAACTGTAGAAATATAATTAACGGAAAGCCCGATCTTTTCGGCGAACTGGTCTTGTGTGAGCCCCAGCTTTTCACGACACTCTTTGATTCGTTTTCCGATACGCTTGTCTATCATCGTTTATCACCCGCTTCTGCATGAACTCTAACGCTAATACATAGTATAAACGGCTAATGCCGATTTTAGAACAAACGCAGATACATACAGTATGGATTAGCAAGTGGGTATTCGATGAAATTTTTGTGAAAAGCATGGGAACTGCACTCACACGGTGACCTTTTGGGTCAGATAATCGACCAGATATACAGCGGTGCGGTCAGCGTAAAAATAAGGCAGGCAAAGAGAATGCACGGAGCTGCGAACTCAAACTGTCCGTGCTTTCTGTAATCGAAGTACGCCGTCCCGATTTTCACAAAGAAAAGGATGGCGAGGATCATGTCGCAGACCGGAAACACCACATTATTAACGACGGTCTGAATCTGTCCCTTGGCAGCATTCCATGTGCTTTCGATTGCGCCTGCCACATCTCCGGCCGCAAATGCGGTCACGGAGAAAGCCGACACAAGGACGGCCACGAGCAGAAGAGAGAAAAGGATTCTCAAGGGTTTCTTTTTCATAGGGTTTTACCTCCTAACACATTTTGGATTTCTTTTTCGGATATATGGCGAGTACGGATATTGAGGTTTTTGCTGAATTTCAGTTCGGCACTCATGCCGTCCGTGACGGTATCTCCGAATGCCCAAACCTCATCGCAAAGCCACAGCAGCGACATTCCCGCCGCCAAGCCGATTTCCCGGTCTTTCGGGTCGTTATCGTCGAGGCATTCCGCATAGAAATGCGGCACGACCGGAGCCGTGCCGCACAGTAGCGCATATGCGGTATATGTCTTAACCTTTTTGAGATTTTCCTCAATATTCCCTCCGAGAGGAGCGCAGACATACACCCGTTTCATCACTCATCATCCTCGTCTTTTTTTCGCTTGCAGTACATAATAATGCACGCAATCACACCGCCGAGAGCCACGCTGCCAAGCCCGATCCAGAAGCCGAGGTTGGAATTGTCGCCTGTCTGCGGAATATCCGGCTTGGGCGGAATAATGGTTACGGTCTGACCGTCATCCTCAATGTCGGCATGAGCGGCAAGCTCCACGCCGTCGTAGTATAGCGTTTCAAAGACGACAAGGTCGGTCTGCTTGGTGATTTTACTGCCGTCAAAGGTAAAGCGGACGGTAACCTCACCGCAGCTTTCCTCCGGCGTGAAGATGACCTCGGAGGTCAACTCCTTGCCGTCGATGAGGAATGCCTTGCCTGTGGCCTTGTCCATAAGGATGCCCTTGACGGTATACGCCTTGCCGGGGATTAGATGCTTATACGAAACGGTATCCTCAACGGTGATGTCGCCCTCGGCAGCAGCAGTCTTTTCACCGTTCACGGTTGCCTTTGTTCCGATTTCGGGGATACGGTCATTGACGACCGTAATGCCGATGGTCTGTCCGTTTTCGCCGATGCGGACGGGATAAATTTCTTTATTTTCGAAGTAACCGTCCGCAGGCTGCAATTCCTTAATGAGCCAATTGCCGTAGGGGACATTTTCAAAGGTGAAGACGCCGTCCTCGCCGGATTCGACTGTAAGGATAGCGCTTTCGGCAGTAAACTCGGTTTCGCCGCTGCGGAAGAGTCCGAACTTTGCACCTGCAATCACTGCCTCGGTTTCACGGTCGATTTTCAAGCCCTTGACCGAACCGTAGAGGATGTCATTCTTGATGGCTTCGCCGCCGTTTGCTTTGATCTCCACAAGGGCGGTATCCTGTCCGGCGTACTCAAAGGTCACGGGGTATTTTTCATCCGAGAGGATATAGTGGCTGTCGACTGCGATTTCCTTTACATACAGCTTTGCGCCTACGGGAATGTCCGTCACGAAGGTGATATTGCCATTTTCATCGCAGTTGGCGATTTCGAGCAGTCCGTCCTTCGGGATTACCGAGCCGTCTGCAGCAAACAGATCCTCGGCAGCGTACAGCCCGAATTGCACCGAGAGGATTTCGCCGTTATTCCCGATATTGAAAATGTCGTCCTTTCCGAGAATTTTAGCAAGGGACAGAGCTGCCTTTTGGCGCTCATTATAGAACTCGGCAGCAGTTTCGGTAATTTCAACGGTTTCGCCTGCATAGGTCAGCTCGACGGTCTTGGACGTGCCGTTCAGCACCATGCCGTAGGGCGCTTTTGTTTCTCTGACGGTATACTTGCCGAGGTACAGTGCTTTGCTTTCCGCCGCACCGTTTTCATCGGTGGTTACGGTATCGACGACCACACCCTTGGCGTAGCGCAGAGTGCCATCAGGCGTAATAATATCCTCGGCGGCGGTAATCTCATAGACTGCCCCTGCGAGGTTTTTATCCGCAAACACAAGGCTGTATACGCCGTCCGAATCCACAGCAGAGAAGAAAATCTCGCCGCTTTTAGAAATGCGGATAATACCTTTCTGCGGCATATTGAATTTCTCGACCGTTACAACGGTTTTCTCACCGGTCACCTTGAATGCGATGGGAGCAGAGTCGAGAACATATCCGTAAGCTGTACACTGTTCGATGATTTCATAGTTGCCATAGGGCAGCTTTTCGGGCATCATGAGCTTGCCCGTTACATCGGTGTAATAGATGTCGATGTCCACAGGCGTCGGGTAGTTGATATGCTGCACGATATATTTGCCCGTATCGGTGTTACGCACCTTAAAGCCAATACCCGCCGCAGGGATAATTTTGCCCGTTTCGGTGTCCTTTTTGACGATTTCAATGAGCGCCTCATAAGGAGCGTTGTTGATGAGAAAACGGTAGACCTGTCCGTCCTCGCTGACGAAAACGGTAAACGGCGCAAGGAGTTCCTTGCCGTCCCAGCCTTTGGTCTGCTTCACGGTATATTCGCCGTAAGGCAGATCCTTGGTTTCAGCAAAACCGTTCTCGTCGCATACAAGGATATCTCGCTCGGTTTCCTTGGCGTTTTCATAGCTGCCTGCCGCTTTCAGATACACCTCAAACTCTGCGCCGACCTCCGGCGTTTCAATTTTGGTGCTGCCGTCATCGCAGTGCTTGATGATAGCGACCTTGCCCTTGATGATATCCTCATAGGAATCGAGGGGCTTGGCAATGTTGTATTCCACGGTATACAGCTTGGCCTCCGCACCAATGTGCTGACTCTCTGTGTTAAGAAGATATCCTTCGGATGGGCTGACTTCCTTCAGCGACCAGTCATCGCCGCAGATATAATACTTGGTGGTAAACTGACCGTTTGCGTCGGTGGTGTAGGTGTCGATGAGCTGATTGCCTTTATAGATGCCGTACTTTGCACCTGCGAGGGAGGCGTCGCCTTGCGGCAGACCTATTCTGCGGTCGCTCTTGGTTACGGTGACATTGAACTTCTTGAGGACATTGTCAAAGGACTTGTTCGTTACCTTGTTCCATTCAACAGCGGCGGTCTGCTTTTCGGGTACGACATAGCGCGTCGGAGTGTCGACTTCCTCAATGGTATATCCCGTGCCGATCAACACATCCTTGAATTTTGCTACGCCGTTTTTGTCGGTCACGGCATACTCGTTGACTTCAATGCCGGAGAGCGATGTTCCGTAGAGGCGGAATTTCATGCCCTCTACCAGTCCGTCCTCGGCTGTCTTTTTGACTGTAAGGTCGCCGCGGCGGAGCTTGTTACTGAAATTAACGGTTGAGACCTGACCGCTGACAACGGTTACACGGCGCACCTCCTGCGGAATATATTTGTCATATTCGGTTTCGGTCACGGTGTAAACACCGGGCTTGAGGTTATCCACCTGAATCACGCCGCCGTTTGCGGTTTTAACGGTCTTGTCGATGCCGTTGCCCTGAATGCGGAAGGTGATGCCGTCCACCTTGCCGTCCTCGCTGACCTTGACGATCTTGGCGCTGCCTGCCGCAGTGCGCACCTTGAGATAGGACGGCACAGGGTCGTTGTCGGCAGGAACGCCGGACACCATATCCTGATTGGCGCTTTCTTTTCCCGGCACAGACCAGATGAGAAAGCCCGTACTCATATTGGTGGAATACACACGGCGGTTGAGCTTGACGGTGACCGCGTCATTGATGGGCTTGGTCGAGGTGAGGGTCAGCGTGTTGCCGCTGACGGATGCACTGACACCGCCGCTGACCGACACATAGTAGTCACCGAGCATATTGTTGCTGTCGGTGAGGGTGACGGTGTATTTGCCGTTTTTGTATTCCAACTCAAAGGTTTTTGCGGCACCCGGCGTATAGGCAGTGAAGCTCGGACGGGTGTAATGCCTTGCCATGTCCGAGAGGATGGCGTCATAGTAGGCTTTCAGATATTTGTTGCGCGTATACTGTTCGGTCATCGTGCCGCTGTATCCGCTCATGGGATAGGTTTTGTCGTTCAGCTCGGTGGCGGAGCTGCGAAAGCCCATGGTGATCTGCCACACGATGAGCTGGGTGGCGGCGTAGCAGGCGTTGGCGTCCTTGCTCGTCTGCAAGCCCACTCGGTTGGGGTAACCGTAGGTCAGTGCGAGCTTGAGCAAATCCTTCTGATTCTCCGTCAGACGCTTATACTTATCTCCGTGGCTTGCATCGGCGGAGCCGGCATATTCCGTATTGTCCGGCAGCGGGATGCCGCGCTCAATGCAGAAGCAATAGACATAGTCCTTGCCGTATACCCAATCGGATTTGTTTCCGGTGAGGCCGCTGCGCTTGGCGGTATAATCGTGCATCCTGCTGAGATACGGGCTGAAGCCCTTATTGAAGTAGATGTCGTCTGCAGCCCTCAGCCCGTAGGCGGCGGAGAAGGCATTGCCTTCCTCGTCGGTGAGGGTGTAATCCCAACTGACATGGCAGTTGTTCAGATCCATCGTCACATCGGCAGCCGAGGCGGTCAGCGGCAGAAGTGTTGTGAGCAGCATAACGACGGCAAGCAATGCCGTCACCACTCGCTTTGTTTTGGCTTTCATAGATATTCCTCCATTCAATTTGGTGTAAAAAAAGAATGCCGTGGATTTCACGACATTCTCATGAGGGTTATGATATTGTATCAGCCGTATATTACGGCATAGGCGATCCCGCCGTCGATTTCCAGCTGCACCACCTTATAGCGGACGCTGTTTGCGGTCACGCCGTTGGCAGGGTCGGTGCCGGTTTTGTAGATCAGATCCACATGGTGTTTTAGGGTGCTGATGACCCCGTCCACACCGTCACGGCTGATCCTCGGCGTTCCCATCCAGCCAACATCCCAGCCGAACGCCAATTCCTCTGCCCATTCGAAGGTGAAGCCCTTGGCGGTATAGCTTTCCGCATAGGCTTTTACCTCGGACACGATGCGTGTATGGTCGGCCTCGGTGAAGCCCTTCGGCTGCTCCGTTGCAGGAGGCTCGGTGGGCTGCGGTTCGGTGGGCTTCGTGGATGGCTCGGTCGGCTTGGTTTCCGGCGGCTCCGTGACCTTCGGCGGCTCGGTCTGTTTTGGGGTTTCTGTCACCTTGGGGGGGCCGGTTTGCTTTGGCGATTCGGTATCCGCAGGCTTGGCGTCTGCCTTACTGCCGCTGTCGGCAGGGGCCGTACTGCTTTCCTTTTCTTTTTCTGTTGTAGAGTCGGTCGTGCTTTCCGTACCCGCAGGCAGGCTGCTCTCAGCGGTCGGCTCGGAAGCGTTGTCCGTTACCGTTGCCGTGATGCCACTTTCCGTGCTTGCAGGATCGCTGCCTGTATTTTCCGTCTTATCCGCACCGCACCCCGCAAGGCTCAGTGTGATCAGTCCTGCGAGGAGGGCTGCGAGCATTTTCCGTTTCGTCATCATAATCACCTCTACTTACACAATACCGAAAAACTCGCAAAAGTCCAGCGAAATCGAAAAGTTTCGAGAAAAAGTTACATACTTTGTGCCGGACTTTCGTCCTCATCGGGTAATTCGTCCTCGGATTCCTCCAGAGCTTCACGGTAAGCGCCGAGAACGGCGTCGTTAAGACTCTGTCTTGCCTCATCGGTGAGGGCGAAGGCAATGTCGGAATATTTTGTTTCGCCGCTGCCGGTTTTGTAGGAGCGAAAGGGCATCCGGGCGAACATTCCTTTCTGACCGTCCACCACGGCGATGTCCTTAATAACAAACGCGCCGCCGATATTCACGCTGGCATAGGCTTTGACCGTCGCGTCCTCACGCTCGATCATGCGGTCAATTTTAGCGGTCAGTGGAGTTTTCTGTGCCGCCGCTTTTGTGTTTGTTGGTTTCTTGGTTGCCATAATATAATTCCTCCTGTTACATTGGATAAAGCATAAAGCCGGTATCGGCTTCTACCTCTTCCTGACTGATGTTTTCGGGTTCAGCGTACTTGTTCATATATTTCTGTACTTCTTCCTCGGTCAATCCTCTGAAATCGTCCTCCGTGAGTCCGCAGATAAAGAACGGTCCGGCGATTATGGAATGACCGTCATCCAGATAACGGTTGCCCTCCATACCGATGAGCTTCGCCTCCTCATTTCCCACAAGGCAGGTTTCGTCATCGTTGTATATGGGTTCGATTAACCCTCCGACCGCTTTCTGTTCGGCTTCAAGCGTATGGGCAATTTCGGTTACATACGGTGCTTTATGGGGTTCAACATAGACCACCGTCATAAGGTTATCCGGCTTTTGGGTTTTTGCCTCGTCGAAGTCCACCTTAAGAAAGCCCATGCTGTCGCAGTAGTAAGCGCCGTCTTTTGTAACGACAATATCCGAAACGGAGAGCGAATGTCCGCGATGCAGAGGATGTCCTTCCGTATTGAACATACGGTATACATCCTCCAAATCCTCACAATCCGCATCTCCGCGGAAAACCTCGTCGTAAATGGAGGCGTTGATATCCTTGGTTTCCTGAAAATTGTCGAGATGCTTATAGTGCAGAAACTTGACGAAGTTTTTATCTCTGTCTCGGTTTATCTGATAGATCTTTATTTCCATTCTACATTCCTCCCAAGGTCATGCCGCCGTCCTCATCGGGTTCGTCGGCAGGCTCATCGGCTTCAAGATATTTCCGTGTGTTTTCCTTTGCCCATTCGGGGATAAATTCCTCTTTGAGTGCGCCGATGAATTCGTCACGACGGTAATAGGTTTTTTCTCCGTCCGACACATGAAAGCCATATACCTTTGTGCCGATGGCGTTCGGTCGACAACCGTTGCCGTGATCGGCATAGAAGAGCTGGTCCTGCGGCGTCTTGCACTCGTCCTTGAGGACGGAGGCTTTCAGCACCAGCACTCGGCCGGTGTAGTCGATCTGACTGCCGCTTTCGCAGTGACGGTCGTCAAACAATCCGAGCTTATCCCACAGCCGCCTTGCATCGGCAACGAATAGATTGACGAGCCCCGGATGGCTGCGGACATGGTATTGCCATGCGTTTTCCTTGTCCATAACAAAAAAACGCCTCGCCCAATTTTTGTTGTCCTCGGAATATCTGCCGTCATGGGTTCCTTGGCGCACGGTGGCGGCGAGTACGAAGTTGACACGGTCAAAGCCGTATTGGTCGATAACTTCCTGGGCGCAGGGATTAAGGCGCTGACCGTCATAGTGTTCGTCAATGGCTCTTTCAATGGCACGGGCGCAGTCGCAGTTTTCGAGGTAGCTCTCACGCCATTCGTCCTTTTCATCCCATTCCGCAGCTTCCTTGAGGGAATAGAGATACAACGGCTTATGCTCCGGCATTGTGTCCACCTGCTTTCTGCTCAGCCCATTTGACGGATAAATGGACAAGAGCTACACGCTGCTGTTCGGCGGAGAGACTGTCGAGGAAATCCTCAAGCGTCATTTCGGTTTCCTTATCTGCGGTCTTGGTGCCGGAGCAGTTATCGCATATCTTCTCACGCTTAACGGTAACGGTTCTGCCGTCCGGCGATTCGGTGAAGGACAGCACATCGTTATAGGTGAATCCTACACGCTGCCGGATCTCAAACGGGATGGTGATTCGTCCCCTTTTGCCAAGGACACGGTATAGCTTTGTCATATCAGTTCGCCTCGCTTTCGTCACAATTATCGCTGCAAGGGCAGTCCTCACAGTCGCCGTCACAGTCAATGTCGGCAATGGGGCAATTTTCGCAATCGCCGTCACAGACGATGTCCTTCGGATCGTCGATGTTCTCAATGACGATCTTATGTCCGTCTGTGTACATCTGCATGGGGTCGCCTTCAAACATTCCGGCTTCGAGCAGCAGCTCGGCCGGCACGGGAATCAGCACGAGTTCCTCGGTTTTCATCTTTTTATTCGGCATACAATATTCTCCTTCAGAATTTTATCGTAATCTATGGGTTTGTCGACAGGGTCGAACAGGGTGAGTTGGTGTGGCTGCTGCCGTTCACGCTCAAAGAGGTCATAATTGGCTATGAGCAGTTCGGGAAATTCTTTGCCGGCCTCATACTTCTGAGCCATACTATGCACCCGCTTGAAGTCGAAAAAGTTATATTCCTTATATAACTCCCTGATCTCGGGGCAATCGTTATAGGACAGCAGAAATTTGCCTTTCATATCCGCAAGGGCGTGGTAGAGCCGCAGATGATCCTCCCATGTGAAGCCGCAGTCATACACATATTCGCTTGTGAAGTACGGCGGATCGCAGTAGGTGAAGGTTGTCGGGCGGTCATAGTGCTTTATGAGGGTTTCGAAGTCCTGGTTTTCAATGATTACATTTTCACACCGCTTGGCGAAGTCCTGTACGAGTGCGAACAGCGTCCTGAGTGAAAACGGCTGACAGGCAAAGGACTTGCATCCGCTGGAATAACTGTAACGGATGAGCTTTAGGAACATGGCAGCCCTGCGCAGGTCATGGTCGTTCCTCGCCGCCGAATACAGCGTCCGAACTTCCTTGGCGGTCACTTCGGGCAGCATTATTTCGGTCAGATCAAGCTGTGCTTTTAGGTAGTCCTCGGTGAATTCCTCTTTTTCGAAGAACTTTTTCAGCACGGCGAAATCGTCACGGGAATTAAGGCTTAAAAAGCCGAGTTCACGGATGAACTCCATCGGACGGTCACGCATACAGCGGAACAGATTCACGAGGTTGTGGTTGTAATCGTTGAACACCTCGAATTTGTCCGGCACGGGCTTGCCGAGCAGTACCGCACCGGAGCCGCCGAACGGCTCGACATAGCGGTCACAGCCTATGGGAAACAAGGCATACAGGATATGGAGGATAGAGGTTTTGTTGCCTATCCAGGTTACAGGGGATTTTATTTTGATCACCTCACTTTGAGGCGGTCAACCGTTCCGAAAACAAAAAAGCGGTATCTTTCGTTTTCAAAACGATCGATACCGCTGTGTGTTTTATTGGTTATTCTGTTTCTGCTCTTTCTTTGGCACGGAGCCTGCGTATTTCGTCCTCATAATCGTTGATGCGGTTGATCTGCATACATCCGAGTATGCAGAAGCTGATACACCCGCCGAGAAGGAGACCAATCATGAGCATGGCGATTTCCATTTTACATTCCTCCCATCGTTATGCTTTCGTCCTCATCGGGAAACAGCTCGGCGGTTCGGATAGCGTCATCGCCGAGCCCTCGGAGCAGGCTGTTAAAGTCCTCAATATCACAGCAGGAGCGGATACCGTAATCGGCGCACAGATCTCTGTAATAACCGAGTTCCATATTATCTCTGTCCATAAGGAGATTTTCGTTCAGTTCGAGCCATGCCTTTTGCTTTTCCCAACACACACAAAGCGAGGTCGGGAAACCGCCTGTTTGGTCGCACTGAAAATCCGGCGAAGTATATACCTCGCCGGATGCGTAAAGCTCTGAAGTTTTCTTTTGCAGTTCGTTATAGGTCATAAGCGCATACCCATCCCTTCGTCCTCATCCTCGGATTCATCGCCGCCGGTGATATTGACATATTCGCCGATAATGCAGAGAGCCTCGTCATAGCTGCCGCACTCATGAATGCGACCGGTCATTTCCGTTGCCTGTTCCGCAAGTCCGTTGTGTCGGAGAGTTCGGGCGGCAAGCCCCATAAGGTTGAAGATGTTTCCGTCCTCGCCGATGAGCCTGCAATCGGGCTTTGTCTTATCCGGCTCATGCTCGGTTATGAAGCCGCCGAGCCGATTCGGGACATAGTCCGAAAGCCAGGTGCCGCCGAACTGTTCATGGGAATGCAATCGCCACATGGCGAGCTTGCCCATGTCGATCTCCACACCGTCCTCAAAGGGAAAGAGGATATTTGTGAGGCTTCCGTTTTGGAATACGGAGATGTTCTCAAATTTGCTGCCGTTTTTCAAGATGCCCTCATCGGTGAGCAGACCGTTGATGCCGTCCAGCCACTCCTGCGGATCGCCGCCGCAGCCCTGCAAAATAAGCCCTTCCTTGCCGTTCATACGGCGAAGGTCGTCGGTGGTTATGGCTTTGATGCTCATGTCACATTCCTCCCATCTGCATGGCTTTGTCCTGGACTTCTTCCTCGGCGAATTCGGACGGTGTCATTTCATCGCCCAGGAAGTTCGGCTCGGTGTCCTCATCCAGCGGGATATATCCGCTTTCGCCGAAATCGAGGATATCCCGCATCAGAACAGTACCGCCGTGGTTGACTCCGACCTTCGGCTCAATGGCACAGAAGCGGTCGCCGTCATCGCTGTGGCGGAGGTCATAGGCATATAAGCCTTCGGGGATCTGCTCAGGCATGAGCCGTCCGTTGCTGAACAGCGCTCTGCGGTCAAGCACCTCAATGACATCCAGCTTTTCCTCAGTCAGTGCCTGCGTTTTCAGTTCCTTTGCCTCCGGCTCGTCATACGGGACGGGCTTGAACAGATGGCCGTTTCGGGCGGAAATAACGCCGTAATCGGTAAGCGTCGCACCGAGGCGACCGAGTAATTTATCCGCCTCATTTCTCGGTAGCAGGTTTTCAAGCCACCTGCTGTCGAACTCCGTACTTGTGTTTTCAAGAATATACTTCTTGAAGAAGGCATCCGCAGTGTCGGGTTCGGCGGTAAATTCATAACGCCACAGGTTTTGTGCCGCATTCAGCGCGTCATGAATGCTTGTCGTGTTTTCGGCGTCGAGAACGGCCTTGAATTTTGTCTGCTCGGATTCGCTCATGATTCTGATTTCCGCAGCAAGTTTATTGAGTATTTGGACATCGCTCATGCAGCCGAACATCTCCGAGGTAATCTGCGGAATTACAGATTCAAAATCGTAGTACACGCAATCGCCGATGTCTGCTTCATTAAAAGCCGCAGCATAATTGGCGAGTATGTCGCTTGCCATCGGAAGGTCAAGCCATATAGCCCTATCTACAGGATCGCCCTTGATATGCTCCGGCGTACCCGATACAAGCAGACGAATGGCAAAGTCGGAGGGTTCCTCGTCCGGCAAGGTCACGCCGTCATATATCTCCGGTCGGTCATAATGCACGGTGGGGATATACAGCCTGCCCTCAAACACGCCGCTATCGTTTTTCTGCTGCACTCTGCCGATCTGTTCTGCGTTCAAAAACGGAACGGCACTTTCGGGGATACCTTCGAGGTCGGAAAGCAGTTCGTTTTCAAAGGCAAACCGACCGAGCTCGGAAAGATTGCTCACATTATGAGCGACGGGAACGGTGTCCAAGCTGTAGGTGCAGTTGATGAGGTCTTTGATACTGACGGGGTTTTCGTCTGCGTCGTTGAATATCTGCTCGGTCACGGCGTAAAACACGGGCAGTTCCTCGTCGGGGAGAGAAGCAAGCCGCTTAGCAAAGAAGTTCAGTTCGTCCAAGCTGAATGTGTCCAAGCGAATGTCCTGCAGCTCCGGCAGGATATCGCATTCAAGGATACTGACTTCAACCGTGTTTTCTCTGCCGACGGCACGAGTCCTTTGCATAGCGTCCTTGATTTCATAGTCCGCCGCAGGCAGCAGTAATTCGGCATAATAATATCCGCCGTTAAGTGCTTTTTCGGCGGACAGTTCAAGCCTCATGATTTTTCTGTTATAGGTCATTCTCGTTTATCCTTTCGCTTTTTATCGTATTCGGCACAGCATTTTACTCCTTGATGATCTGATATTTTTCATTTACTGCTTTAAGCCGGGAAAGGATATCCACCAGCACCGGCACCATGATGCTGTTGCCTGCCAGCTTATACAGCTTACTGTCGGACAGGCCGAGTTCATTTTTCAACTTGAAAAACTGCTCGTCCGAAAAGCCCATGAGTCGGAAGCACTCCTGCGGGTGTAACTTCCGAATCCATCCACGGTGAAATATACCGTGGCGATCCACCACGGTAAGGCAATATGACGGAGCCCCGCTTGGGCGAAAGCGCGGGCCGTTCTGCCGGACGGTTTCCCGGTCGGGGTTGATGACGGGATATACGCCGTCGTACTCGAAGAACACGGTGGAATGCTCTCCCTTGTGGTGGCTCATTCCCGAATCCTGCCGGGCAGTGATGCACCGCGCCGTATCGGTGAATTTTGAGTTTTCATTGTAATCCACCAGATACAGACCCGTCCTGCCTCCGAAGCCGCCACAGGAAGCCGTCTGTGTTATGGCTGCTCCGCCTGCGTCGTAGACTCGCTTTCCCTGAGGCTGATGATCTGTGAGTTCGGAAAGAGCTTTTCCGCCTTTTCTCTCGATAGGTAGTATTTCTCCGGCACATCGGGGATCAAGATATCCGACAAGGAACACGCGCTTTCTTGTTTGGGGAAGGTAAACCGCGCCGTCAATACATTGCCATTCGCACAGATACCCCAATCGAGATAGCTCACTGAGGATCGCGGTAAAAACGCGCCCTTCGCAAATCGTGCGGATCGGGGGTACATTTTCAAAGATGAAATATGCAGGGTGTTTCGCTTCAAGTATTCGGGAAAGCTCAAAGAAGAGAGTTCCCCGTGGATCGTCGAAAGCCCTTCTTGCTCCGGCAGCGCTGAAAGCGACGCACGGGAAACCGCCGACAAGAAGGTCAAAATCAGGGATTTCATCGGTGTTGACTGCTCTTGCGTCATTACAGAAATATTCTCCTTCCGTTTTGTATAAAGTGCGATAGGTTGCGACGGCGGTGGGATCGTTGTCGCAGTGACCTATAAATGAAAAGCCGCCGATCAACTCGGCGGCAGTGCGGAATGCGCTCATTCCGCAGAACATATCCAAAACCTTCATCGGCATAGCTCATCCGACCGATACCGTTGTTTTTCCGTTCCACCTCGCTTTCCTTACATCGTCATACCGAAGCCTTCAGACTCATCCTCGTCCTCGGTTTCCTCATCTGTGCTGTTGTCGCCCTCACATTCGCCCGCAAAGCCGTTTTCTGCGGCTTCCTCGTCTGTTTCCTCGTAGGAGTCATCTGTGGGGCTTTCGGCCTCAATTTGGCTCTCACGCTCGGCCTGCTCTCGGTCGAGCTCGGTTTCAATAAGACCGAGGACGAATTCTTTTTGGCTCATGTTGTTGCGGGGCAGGTAGTCCTTGATTCTCTGAAACAGTTCCTCCGGCACCTGAAATGCCATCGTTCTCATATTGCCCATGTTATTTCCTTCTTTCTGCTGTATTTTCGGGTGGAGCTCATCGTCCACCGCAAGGGTGATAAACTCAGCCATTGTCATTCCTTCATGCCGTTCGAGATATTCTCTGATTTCGGCATGGAGGTCGGCGTCGATTTTTACGGTGATGCCTTTCTTTTCATCCGCCATTGCGCTCGTTCCTTTCTATATATTTTTTGATAATTTCCGCAAGCAGTTCCTCTGCCGACACTTCACTCTCGGCGGCTTCCCGAAGCAGCATATCTGCCTGCGGTTGCGGAATTAAAATATCGTGTTCCAAAAGACCGCCTCCTACATTCCCATGACGGGGCCGTTGTCCTCGTCCATGTCCTCGCTGTCAGCCTGTTCCTCAGCAAGTTCCTCATCGGTGAGCTTGCGGAAGGAGTCCACATCGCTGTTCAGCGGAAGAGTGCGCCCGTTATCCCATTTCATAAAAATCTGTCCGCTATCATCGACAAAGTCCACCGTTCCTCTTGTACCGGACGGCACCGGATCGAGGTAATCGTCCATGTTGTTGAGCAGGATTCGGGTGCCTGCCGGATATCTTTTCTTATTGATTTCGGCAAGTCTGCGCAAATGCTCGTATTCGTTCATTGTATTTACCTCCGTGTTTTCTCTGTAAAATTCCAATTCGTAAATAACGCCGTTTTCACCGCTCTTGTCCAACACCTTAACCGCAGTGCCGTCAAAGATATATCCGCCGGCCTTGCCGAACTCAGTGAAAAAGCCTTTGCCTCCATTGCAGTCGGAGAACCGATGGTTCGGCTCATCCTTGATTTTCGAGTAAAAGCCGTTGGTCTGCACCTTTGTCACCACACGGGTCAGCCCAACGATGTCGGGGTGGTATTTGTGTCTTGTCGCTTTGAATTCCGTGCCGAGTTTAATATACCGTTTTAGCTCGGCAAGGTTCTTGAACGCCATGGGCTGCGACGGTTTTGCTTTATCTGTCATCAGTTCATCTCCATTCCGTAATATTCCTCCGGTGACCGTAAAAAGGAGAAGTCAACATCCTCGATATTGTCGCAGTGTCCGGCAAGGAAATTTTCATCCTGCTCCATGCGCATTATCAGATAGGCGACTTCTTCGGGAGTGGCGGTCACGGTTTCCTCACCGCCGTAAAGGTATACCTCGGCGTGTACGCTGACCTCTGTTTCCGCATCGACATTTTCCATAAAGTCATCAAAGGCTGTCCAGCCGACGAGGTCGTCGTACTCTCTCGGTATTCCTCCGACCATGAATTCCACTTGGTCATAGCCTGCGGTTACGGTAACCGCAGAAAACAGCAAGGCCATATATTACATCCCTCCCATCTGCATTTCATTTTGCTGCCGGTATTCGTCAAACTCGCTCTCGGTCATCATGGCGTAGTCATCGCCGCTGTTCCAGAAGGAGACGAACAGCTCGCCGTCCATCGTGTCAATGGGCTGCTGCTCGAAGCCCTCGCCGAGGCCGTCTGAGCACTGACCGGTGAGCCAGTCCCGGAGTGCTTCCGTTTCCTCTGCCGTGAGCGCTTCCTTGAGGCTGCAGTCAATTCGTCCGAACAGCCTATCGCTGCGCATTTCCACCGACCATACAGCCGAGATCAGCTTTTCGCTCACGCCGTCATCCTTGTTATAATAGGTAGCCATATCGTTTTCGTCATCGGCGGTGTAACGATTCAATGCGTCGACAATTTCATCAGCGCTGTCGGCAAGGTACGAATCGCCGACCGTGAACATATCTCCGTCGCCCTCGTCGATATTCCCGACAAGAGGACAGAAGAACACAGCCTTGACAGGACCGGCATCCTGCGTCATCTGACGGACGGCGGAAATCACTTCATCCATTGAGTCGTACTGGTCATAGAGGATATTCTGTTCCAGTTCCTCTTTGATGTCCTCGCTTGCCGCCCCAATAACAAGCGTCAGCATATTGGCGTCGGCGATGGAGTTTTTCTCATGCAGTGTTAGGAGCAGATGCTGACCGAAGTCACTCTCACTGAACAGCTTTACGCCGATGTCCTCGTCCTCGTTGTCGGTCAGCGGGATTCGCTTTGGTGGCTGCATAATACCGATGGAGCGTAGCTTTTCATAAATGTCGTAAATGCTGTGAGGCAGTTCGAGGACAAGGGTGTTCTCTTTATTGCGGATAATTGCGGTGATCATATTTACATTCCTCCCATCGTCATAGGCTCGTCCTGATATAAGATGTCCAGCAGGCTTGTATCGGTGTCGTTGTAGATAAAGCCGCCGTCGACGAATTTCCCGTAATATATTTCGCCGATATGCTCACCGAAAGCTCTGTAATCGAAAAACTTTGCCACGGCAGGATTCACAGTAAAATCCTCGTTGTTTTGTGTTACATACTCTCCGATCTCCTGAAAATAGTTCGCACCCTCAACAAAGGTGAAGCAGTCGATGCTTTTCGCAAGCCGCGCAAGCTGCTCTGCGTTCTCGGCTTCGGCGTATTCGGCGACCGCCCACAGCTTTTCCAAGTCCATATCTGCGCTGTTGACGGCGGCGGCAAGGCGGTTCAGTTCGTAAACCCCTTCCTCGGCGGCGATCTCCTTGAAGCGTCCGATCCACTTGTCGCTATCAATGCAAATGTCCTCCCATGAGAGCTCCACATCATCCGGTGTAGGTGCGCCGAGTCGGGCAAATGCTTTGTCGATGGCTTCATCCTCGCAGGGCAAATACAGGAATTCGGTTTTTCCGTTGTATTCAGCCCGCAAAAAGCAGAGCATTTCCTCATACACATATGCCGGAAAATTCTGCCCGTCATACAGTCTTTGAAACGGTGTGTTTTCGTCAACAAACAGTAAGCCGTGTTCGGTAAAAACGCCCTTGCCGGATCGAATCAGCTCCCGCCCGAACTCTGCATATTTCGGATCGTCCGCATCATCGGCAGGCAGACAGCCCTTGACCGTGAGCAGATACTCTCTACCGATCTTTCCCATATCGCTGATGTCCTGAATCAGAGGATAGCGATTGAGGTTGAAACTCAGATTGATGAGGTCGGGCAGAGTGTCGAAGCCCTCTAATTTCATTGCCTCATAAAACTGATATTCCTCATCGCCGAAAAAGCTGTCCATCCGTTTTCCGAGGTAGTTGACTTCATCGAGGTTGACGAATCGGTCTTGGAGGCAGCCGAGTTCCTCGGGGAATACGACCTCGGACACATAGAGTTCAAGTGGTGTGACATCCTCGGCGTGGATTCTTTCGAGCGCCGCATTCATTTCCTTTTCTGTGCAGGGAAAGCGGAGGTCGGTCTGACTGTTTCCGTATTTGATTTTCAGTTTAATCATGGCAATTCTCCTTTATTGCGGCGAGTCCGAATCGGCGGATCGCCATAGCGTTGCAGATGGTGCGAAACAGCATAGGCGGAACAAGGTCGGCGTCCGACAGATCCGACACGGTAATGTGCTTTGTGCCGAGCGTCAAATCCTTTGCCGCACAGTAGAGGGTGTAGGCTCGTTCGGTGCAGTTGTTGAGCTTGATGTTTTCAAAGAACACACAGCCGTTATTTATATGGTGCTTGCAGCAGCTCCACAGCCTTTGATCGGCAGTGAGCAGATACAGCGCCGAAAGCAATGCGTAATTTGCTTTGGGGATGTTCTTGGCGGCAAGTTCAAATCTTGCCCGATGCTTTTCATTTATATATGTCATGGGGTTTTCCTCGCTTTCTATATATTCGTTGAATCTCTTGCGGAAAGGCGGGCAGCGTATCTGCCTCATGGTTTCCGCAAGTATTTCCGTGGGTGTGGCGGTGGTTATTGCGATGAGTATCTGCGACTCCGAAAAGCGAACGCCGACACCTCTCGGCTTGAAGTTCGGGATTGCGGTCATAAACCGTTCAATTCGGCGGTCATGTGGATTATCTGAAAATATGGTCATTGTCTTTTCTCCTTGTGAAATAAAAAAAGCCCTCCGGTTTTTGTGTAACCGAAGGGCGATTGATAGTATTACATATTCTGTTGTAGTGCTGATTCCTGTTCAAAGGTCGGCGGCTCGGCTTCAAAGGAGGGATATCCGTCCGTGAGCTTTTCTTGGAGTTTATCCAGCAGCCGTTCCTGTTCATAGGTCAGCGTTTCGCAGTTGCCTTTTGCAAAGCCGACACAGCGATAAAGGTCTGCCGATTCATTCTCGCTGAACAGGCGGTCTTTGCTGACAAGACCGGAACGCACGGCAAAGGCTTCCTTGACATATTCATAGTTTGGCGAGTAATCTCCCCAGAACACCGAGTCGCCGTCTGCATTCTGTTTCCATGTGCAGAACATAAAGCCGTTCTTTTCGCTGTAGGTTGCCGCCAATACGGTATCTCCGAAGGCGGCAAGCTGTCTGTAATCAGAGACGCCGTCGGCTTTCATCTGCGGTGCGTGTTCGTACAGACCGACATATTCCCGCACCGTAGAGATCTCATCCTGAATGTCCGCAATTTTAGTGCGGTATTCATCCGAGAGGTTTTGATCGGCGTTGCTTAGAAATTGACCGTTGTATTTTATCCGGCAGAGGGGGATGCCGTCCGAGGACACTTCCAGCCATTCGTTGCCGTCCATCTTGGTGTCGTACCGAGCCCTGAGCCGTTTGGCTAATTCTTTCTGTAGCATATTTGATTTCTCCTTTTTAGGGTAATAAAAAAGGCAGATAGATTTTTGATTTCTATCTGCCTGTGTATCATTATTTGGTTGTGTGAGAGTTCAAAACCTCTTACAAAGGGAAAATACCTTTTTTATATCTACAGAATCGTTTGCTGAAATTTCGCCGTATAAATGGCGAAAACCCCGATAAAATCGGGGTTTTCTTTGGCTACATCTTTTTTGTAGCCTCTTTATGGGGTGGGTAAAGGGATTCGAACCTTCGATCTCCAGTGCCACAAACTGGCGCTTTAACCAACTAAGCTATACCCACCGAATGGCGTGCTTGAAGGGACTCGAACCCCCGACCCTCTGCTTAGAAGGCAGATGCTCTATCCGGCTGAGCTACAAGCACACATAAATGGAGCGGGTGATGGGAATCGAACCCACGCGACTAGCTTGGAAGGCTAGGGTTCTACCATTGAACTACACCCGCAAATTATGTTGACGGAACGCCGCTCCGTTTTTTTGAAAAAGAGCGCTGCTCTCAATCAAGGCTTAATAATTATACAACATATCGGCGGCTTTGTCAATAGGGGTGTGTGAACTTTTTTTATCTTTTCGGTCAAAGCCGCCGATCGGGCATAAATCGAAGAGTAAACAGACTCTTTATTCATCGTCAAGGTTTGTGTCGTGTTTGATGACGTCAACAAGTTCGAACTCTCCGTCGGACATAACGGCAAGCGCGAAATTTGTGGGATATGTTTTGCCGTAGATATCGGTCACGAGCGCCTGAAAGATATAGGCGTCGTTGTCAAGTCTGCCTATCGAGAGAGGCATTTCCGCGGACGAATATTCAAACGTTTCGCCCTCGGTGAACGAGGCTGTTTGAAGATCGTCCGAAAAAACATCGTACATCACCGTTATCACGTCGCCGTCTTTGAGCGATTCGATGCGGTCGGCCTCGGAATCGGCGTTTACATAGCCTGAAAGGCTTATTTCACGGGAATTTTTGTCAAAGGTAAACAGCAGATACGAAAGCGCGCCGTTTATCCTGATAACGGAAGAATAAAAAGTATGGTTTTCCGTTTCGTCAACAACATCACAGTTTAACTGACAGCCGTTCAGAAACGCCCAATTTCCGACAAAGTTGACGGCGTATTCGTTCCCCTTTTCAACGATGTCTGTATCATACCCTATTCCCCAAAGTTTGTATTTGCCGTTCAGAAGACTTTCCATGTCAACGCGGTAAAGGGTGTAACAGACGGAGCAGACGATGTTTTCTGATTCGGGCGTGACGGAGAACCACAGTTTTCCGTTTCTGACCTCGCCGCGGTTTTCAAAAGCGATTTGCGCCGCGTTGCCCGAGGAAAAATATTTTTTCAGAAAATCGCCGTAAGCGGGAGTTGCGACGCCGTTCGTATACGCCTCCATATACTTTTGACTGCCGACGGGAAAATAAAAACTCAATCCACCCGCGTCCGCCCGAGCGGTGCCGTTGAAGCAGGTAACGCAGTCCGAAAAGTCGTATTCAAGGTCGAGATAGTCCGCAACGCCGCAGAGATCGTAAAGGTCTCCCGCATCGCCTTTGCCGGACGAAGATCCGAAGCCCTGCGCGTAATACGCGGCGCGGGCGATCAGGTTTTTCTCTCCGCGTCCTATCTTTTCGACAACGTGCGAAAAAAGGTCTTCAACAATGCCGAATTTTTCGAGGTCGATAACGGACACGGTGTAATAATCCGTATCGGCGTTCTTCACGGCATAGCCTTTCGCAATCTCCGTCGGGTCGGAAAGATTTTCAAGCGTTTTCTTCCAATCCCAGCCGCCGGAGGGCTCGAGTTCCTCGGACGCTATCATCTTTTCGGCGTAAGGCGCAAGAATACGCGCGGTTTCGTAATTTGCCATAAGGCACGCATCGAAGCCGACGAACGAGAGTTTCTTTTTCAGCCCGACGATTTCAAGCGCGGACGAGATTTCCGAAAGAGTGAGAAAATCGTTGCCGTTCAGCGCGTCCGAGCAGACGCCGACAGCGGAACCGCCGCCGTGATTCCAGAAAATCACGGCGGTCTGTTCCGCAGGATATTTTTCAATTCCGAATTTCAGAAACGAAGCAAAAGCGCGCTCGCTGCCCATATTGACGGGCGGATTCGACTCTATAAGTTCAAGCGTCCCGTTTTTGACGGCGTAGCGGTTCGACCTGTCGGACGGAATATCGAAATTTCTCCATTTTGAAGAGCCGCCTGTCTGGAGAATTACGTTCACCCCGTCGGGAATATCCGCCGACAGCATTTCGGCAATATTTGCCGTTGCCGCGCCGCGTTTTTGTTCGAGGTCGCTGCCGCAGATATAGACAAGCAGCGTGAAATCCGAGATTTTTGCGTCGGTCTTCGCGCCGTCCGTGCCGCTTTGTTCGCCGCCTTTGCAGGCGACCGTTCCGCCGAACAACACAAGCGCAAGAACAAGCGCGAAAAGTTTTTTGATTTTTTCAGTCATTTATTTGCCGCGTATAACAAAGCCTACAACGTTGTATGTGCCCCAGCACTCGGTCTGACTCCACCGGTCGATGCCGAAGAAGGCGTTGAAGCCGCTGCGTTCCTGTTTTTGATAATATGTTTTGACGTTTTCCTCAACCTCGTGCGTGTCGATGTTTATTCTTGACGTCAAAGTCCACCATTCTCTCGTCGTTTTGGAGTAATCTTTGTGTTTTTCTATTTTGAAGCAAAGTTTGTCGTATTCAATACCGTTTCTGTTTTTTCTTCTGTTGACGGAGTAAAATCCGCTTTTTTCAAGGTCGGCGCGAAGCGTTGTTCCGCGGCTTTCGGCGCGTTTTGCCATATTGAGCGCTTTTGCCTCGTCAAGCGTGTAATCCTCGTTGGAGAACATCGCTTCGACAAAGCGTTTCACTTCTTTGCCGAGAGCGTAGCAGTAAACGTAATCGTCCTTATCCGCGCGGCGAACCACTTCTATGTTCTTCATGGCGGCATTAAGTTTGGTCATCTGGCTTTTCAGGTCGCGGAGCAGTTGGTTTTCGGGGTCGGTCAGTTCGTAATAGAGCACCGCTTCATCATACGCTTCAAGATAAAGCGAAAGAACGAATACGCGGAAATTCTCTTTCAAATCGTATGTCTGAACGTCGAAATTGTATATGTAAGAAAGCATTTCGTCATAAGTTCCGATAATACCGGAAGTGAGTCCCGCCGAGCCCGAAAGTATCTTGCTGCCGAGAAGATGCGCTTCCGTATATATTTTACTGCTTTCCTTTTCAACCGCTTTGACATATTCAGCCGCCGCCTTTTCGTATTCGGGCGTGCCTTTTTTCGCGCTGTCAACAGCCTTTTTCTTGTTTTCGAGGTGCAGAACAAGAGAACGAATTCTGTCTGCCAGAGTGTCAAAATCGTCAAGCGCGCGGCTGCAATCGTTTTTGCCGAGTTTGTCGGACATTATGGAGAGTTGGAGATTCAGTTCGCCGAGAGCAGCCGTCCACTTTGCGTCCATGGACCTGAGATACTCGTTCAGTTTGCTCAACTCTTTTGCGGTCTCGTCCTTGAACGAGTCTTCGTCGATAAACGAGAATATACGCTTTGCGCCGACAGAACCCGCCTCGGTCGCAAGCGCCTTAATTCCGGTTTTTATAAGGTCGAAAACAAGGCTTGTTTCAACGGCGAGAAGTTCCTTTTTTTCCTCCGTCGCGTGATAGTCAAGGCTGATTTCGGCATCTGATTTTTCCGCGCCCCAGAGCGTTTTCGCATATACGCCCTTTATCGAAACGGTCGCTTCTATCTCGATGTTTTCAAGCGTCGCGCCGTCCTTTTTCACGGTATTTTTCAGCGTCAGTTCGCTTGCGGAAGTTTTTTCGAGAGAAAGCGTTTCACCGAGATCTCCGCCGACTGTTACCGAGGAGGCGTCGATATCCGCAAACGTTCCGTTCGCTGCGCGGATAACGGTTGTCACAACAAATCCGTCGCCCTGCTTTTCGACAAAGTCCACTTTCGCGGAAAGCACCGCGTCGTAGATGCCGAACGCGCAGGAAAGTTCCTTGTTGCAGGCAAGCGCGTCGGCTGAAATTTTAAGAGAGCCGTCTTCGAGCGAAGCAAACGCCTCATTCGCGTTTTCGGCAAACGTTAAAAGACAGTTTGCGTCGTCTTTTCTTTCGGCGGATGCGACGGAGAGTGTTTTTTCACCGACGGCAACCGTGAAATGTTCGGGGCTGATGTTATTTTTGAATGTGTCGTCCGTGAGGTTTACGGTGACCGCGGCGTTCTTATTATCCGTGTTTTCGATTATGACTTCCGCTTTCGGCTGTGCGACGCGGATAGAGACCGAATACGGAAACGCGTCCTTTTCGGCGGCTTCAAGTTCCGCTTTTGCCGCTTTTTCTTCGTCGGTCAAGTTTTCCTGTTCAGGCGCTTTTTCTTCGATCACGGCTTCTGCCGCAAACGCGATAAAGCCCGAGTTTTCGTCCGCCGCGCATGCGCCGTCGGCCGCAACCCTAACCTCGGTATCGCTCTTGCGCTCAACGGTTCGGAGCGTCATTTCCGCAAATGCGCCGCCGAGTTTTACCTGTTCCGCGGAAACGGTGTCCGCGAATTTCATACCTTTCAGGGTCACGGTCGTGTCTATTCCCCGCGCGTCGTTTGCGACAGAGGACACATCGCTGTAAATGCTCGAAACGGTATCATCAAAATTTTTCGAAGCGCAACCGCTCATCAGTCCGAGCAACATAAAAGCCGCAAGTATAACCGCAACTGCCTGTGTGATATGTTTTTTCATTTTATTTTGCCTCTTTTCTTCGCTTACTTTTTTTTCTTCTTGTTTTTATACGCGTCCGCGGCTTTGTCAAGCACATCGGACCACGCGCCGCCCGTGACGGTTTCCAAATCGCTGTCCGAAACGGGGTTTTTCGTATTCACGTTTTGAGGTTTTACCTTTGTTTTGCTGCTCATGTTTTTTCTCCTTTATTTTCGGTCTCACTTCTTTATACGATGCTTTTTCGAATATGGCTTATGAATTTTGATATTTATTTTCGGGTTGCCGAAAAAGAAGATAAATACATAATTAAAATTATAGCATTTCTTCATTAGAATGTCAACAGCAGACATTTTCTTTCTGAGATATTTCTCAAAAAAAGGGGCTGTAAAAAACTTACGTTTTTTACAGCCCTTAAAAATCGCCGTCGTTTTGAAAAGTCAGATCAATCAGATAACCTTATCGGGATTGAGGATATTTTTGGGGTCGAACGCGCGTTTGATGCCGCGCATTATTTCGACCTGCGTCGCGCCGTACTGTTCCGCCATAAACGATTTTTTTGCGTAGCCTATGCCGTGTTCGCCCGAGACGAGGCCTCGGAGTTCGTAACTTTTGCGGTACATACGCTCGAACGCTATCGCGAGTTTTTTCTCAAACTCTTCCTTGGATAGGTCGTCGCGGCAGATATAAACGTGGAAGTTGCCGTCGCCTGCGTGCCCGAAGCTCGGGATGCGTATAGCAAGTTCTTCCGCTATCTTATGCGTATACTTGATAAAATCCGCGACACGGTTGCGGGGCACGACGACGTCGCACTCGTCCATTTCGCCCGCGGATGCCTTTATCGCTTCAAGGAAAGCGCCGCGCGTTGACCAAACAGAATGTTTGCGTTCGTCGGTATCGACTATGAACGCGTCAAGCGCGCCCATATCGACGCAGAGACGGGCGACGTTTTCTATCTCGGCGTTGACCGCGAGCGGCATATTGCCGTCAACGGTCAGCAGCAGGTACGCAACGCCGCTTTTGTCGGGGAATTTTTTGCCGAGATATTCTTCGGCGAAAAGTATTGTGTCGCGCTCCATAAATTCTATTGCGGTAAGCGACGCTTTTGATTTTATTATTTCGGGCACGGCTTCAAGCGCCATGTCTATGCTCGGGAACGGAGCGAGAAGCGAAACGCTCTTTTTGGGGAGAGGAACGAGTTTCAAAATTGCTTCCGTCACAACGGCAAGAGTGCCTTCCGAGCCGACGATAAGGTCTTTAAGACTGTAACCGGCGCTGTTTTTGACTACTTTGCCGCCGAACGTTTCGATTTCGCCGTTGGGCAAAACAACCGTAAGACCGCGGACGTAATCGCGTGTGACGCCGTATTTGACGGCACGCATTCCGCCTGCGTTGGTGCTGATGTTGCCGCCTATCGTCGCGCTTTTTTCACCGGGGTCGGGCGGGTAGAACAGGTCGTGTTCTTCGACGAACGCGGCAAGCTCCATAAGCAGAACGCCAGGCTGAACGGTGACGGCAAGGTTTTCCGTGTCAAGTTCAAGTATCTTGTTCATAAAGGCGGTTTCTATCATGATTCCGCCGTTTATCGCGACGCACGCGCCGACAAGCCCCGTGCCCGAGCCGCGGACAACGACGGGGATATTGCGTTCGTATGCGTGTTTCATTATTTTTGAAACTTCTTCGGTATAAAGCACGCGGACAAGCACTTCGGGCATGGCTTTGACGCCCGCAAGTTCGTCGTGGCTGTAATCTTCGCTTATCTCATCGCCGACAAGCACACGGTCGGGCGAGGTGGCGGCGCGGAGAAATTCGATGTCGTTTTCGGTGACTTTGTTATACATTTTGTTTTTCCTCCGCAAGTTTTTCGATGAGTTTGGGCAGGATTTCGTAAAGGTCGCCGACAAAGCCGTAATGCGCGATATTGAATATGGAAGCGGCAGGATCGGAATTTATCGCGATTATGCGGTCGGAGTTTTTCATGCCCGCCGCAAACTGAACGGCGCCGCTGATACCGACGGTTATTATAAGTTTGGGCTTGACGGTTCTGCCCGAAAGCCCTATCTGACGCTTGGGGTCAAGCCAGCCGAGCTCGATTATCGGGCGTGTTCCGGCGATTTCCGCGCCGAGCAGGTCGGCGAGGCTGCGAACAAGCTCAAAATCTTCCTCTTTCTTTATTCCCCTGCCGGCGGCGACGATTATTTCCGCGTCGGATATGTCCTTTTCTTTCGCTTTTTTTATGACTTCGAGAACCTCGGTCGTCGTTTCTCTTTTTTCGGGCGCGAGTTCCATGCGAAAAACTTCTCCGTGCGGTTCGGTCTTTGCGGGAGCGGAAAATATCTTGTAACGCACCGTGCAGAGCTGCGGGCGGGTCTTGGGGCAAAGTATCTTTGCCATGATGTTGCCGCCGAACGCGGGGCGTATCTGAACAAGGTCTGTGTTTTCGTACATTTCAAGCACGGTGCAGTCCGCCGTCAGCCCCGTTCTGAAACGCGCGGCGATACGGGGCGCGAGAGAACGTCCGACATTGGTCGCGCCGACGAGGACGGACGAGGGCTTGACACGCTCGATGAAGTCTTCAAACGCGTTTGAGTAAGGAAGCATTACGAAATCCGCAAATTCGGGATAGTCGTAAACATAAACGCGGTCAACGCCGTATTCAAGCAGCGTTTTGACGTTTTTTTCGGTGTTATGCCCGATAAGCAGCGCGTAGACCTCGTGTTTTGTCACTGCCGCGAGTTCGCGGGCTTTGCCGATGAGTTCGAATGTGACGGGGTGGAGAGTTCCTTCCTCGGCTTCCGCGTAAACGCAAACGCCGTTCCAAAGCGATTTATCAACAAGTTCGTCGTGGGTCTCGACAAGCGAAACAACGCCCTCGGGACCTTTTTTGACGCAGAGTTTGCACATGCGGCAACCCGCGCCGATGTCGAGAGTTTCGTCTTCGTATGTAATGGCGGAGAAAGGACAGACTTTTATCAGCGCTTCCGCCGCAAGAGGCGTGACAAGCGCCTTGTTTATTTTCAAAGATATCATTTCGCCGTCCTCCTTATATGAATTTGCCTTTTTTGAGAAGCCCGAAGATGCTGTCCGAGAGTTCGGAAGCCGAACCGTTGAAAATCTCTTTGTTTTCGTTCTTTTCGGGCGGGAATATCTTATCGACCTGCGTGGGTGAACCCGCAAGCCCGTAATGCGTGGGGTCACGGTCTTCCATATCTTCGAAAGTCAGCACGCTTATCTGTTTTTCTTCGTCTGTCTGCCATTTGCGTTTGCAGGACGGCAGACGGGGAGAGTTTATGTCCTTATCAACGCAGATAAGACACGGCAGACGCATACGCTGAACCTGTGTGGAAGTTTCGAGATTCATGCGGACGGTTATTGTTGTGTCCGTCACGGCAAGCACTTCCGTGACGTTTGCCGCGTGAGCGCAGCCGAGATGTTCGGCTATCTCCGCGCCGACTTGGGCTGTGTCGCCGTCCGTAGTGAGTTTGCCGCAGACAATAAGGTCGCAATCAAGTTTTTTTATGCCGCCGACAAGCGTATACGACGTTGCCAGCACGTCTGCGCCCGCGAACTTTCGGTCGCTTATCAGAACTCCCCTGTCCGCGCCCATATAAACGGTTTCGAGCAATGCAGTCTTTGCCTGCGGAGGTCCCATGGTCACGGTTGAGACAGTGCCGCCGTAACGGTCTTTGAGTTCAAATGCGGTCTCCAACGCGAACAGGTCGTAAGGGTTCAGTTTGCTCTCTACGCCGTCGCGGACGAGCGTTCCCGTTTCGGGGTCAACGGCAACGTTTGTCGTGCCCGGAACCTGCTTGACGCACACAACGATATTCATTCGGACATATCTCCTTTTATGTTATATCTTTAATATGATATGTGTTATATCATTTTCTACAAGATTATAGCATACATTTCCGATGAATGCAAGATTGAAAATGCGCCCGACGTGCAATATCGTTAAAAATATATAAATACAGTTTATATGTTTTGGTTATTATTGAAAATATGGCGCTCAAAGGATAAAATCGGGAGTTTAGTCAGATACGATTTGCAAAATCATAATTTAGTCAGATACGATTTGGCAAATCGTATCTGACTAAATTTGCGATGTTGGAAAATATTCGGCGCAACAGACGAAGAAGAAACAGCAAAACGCAAAAAGAGAGAACCGCCGACCTCTCTCCAATCGGCGGTTCTCGAAGGACCGGTTATACGAGTAAATTATCTGCTTTTGACAGACAATTTATCGTCTGTATAGAAATTTTTTCTGAGCAAAGTTATTTGTGGTCTGTTAAAAATGCCCCATAGGCAACGGCAGAATATACGCGCCTTGTTGCCTATGCCTGGTAATATCGGAGCGACAACCGTTTCGAAGCCCGATTATATCAGAACGCCTTTTTCTTTTTGAGGACGATAAGTCCCGCAAGGCAGAGAGAAGAAAGCGTCGCGACTGAGATCCAAACGCCGAGGTTTGCGGGGTCGGAAGTCGAGGGCGTTTTTTCTTTTTTGGGAATTTCCGTTCCCTCGCTTCTCTTTGTGCCGCAGACGGAACATTCTTCGTGTTTTTCTCCCGTTTCGTCTTCGGTCGCTTCACGGTCTACAACCCATTCAAAGGTGTGTGTGTCTTCGTCAAGACGAACGCCGCAAACGCACTCGTGCCAATGTTTTTCGGCGTCAGCGCGAATACTTTTTTCATCGGGAGCATGGGCAACGGCAGCGTCGGTTATTTCGCAGCCTGCATTTTGGCATTCATGCCAATGACCGTTTTCGTCGGAGAGCCACTCTCCCGAAAAATCGTGATTGAGCGCTGCTTTTATCTCATAGCCGCAGACGGTGCAGTTTATCGCGGTGGTGCAGTCGCCGTCGTCTGTGCCGACGTGCGCTTCTTTGGTGTCAATCGCATCGCAGCCTGCGTTTTTGCACTTATGCCAATGACCGTTTTCATCGGAGAGCCGGTCGCCCGAAAAATCGTGCTGTTTTGCGGCGGTGACAACTTCGGAGCAGTATACGCAGTAAACGGGAATCGTGCAATCGCCGAGGTTCAAACCCGGAGTATGCCCGTCGTAAACGGTCACGTCGGCGGTCGTTCTGTTTCCCGCCTCGTCGTAAACAACGATGCTGTTTTTACCGAACGGAAGCGTATAAACGCCGTTTTCGGGTTTGATCTCCTCGTTGTTTACGAATACGCCGTACAGGTATTCCTCAGTGACCGTGAACGTTTGCCCGGAGCAGTATATTCTGCCGTCCTCGATTCCGTTTATAACGGGCGCTGTCTTGTCTATTATTATGCGGTCGGAGCGGAGATACCGGATATTCATTCCGCCGTCAACTATCATGACGTAAATGATGTATTCGCCGTTTTTGTCAAGCACAATAGGCTCTTCATAAGAGGCGTACACCGCGTTTTCCATGTCGGCAACGGACATATCCTGCGATGAAATAATATAGCCTATCATCATGACGGTGCCGTTATCGTAAGCCGTAACCGTGACGGTCTGAGTCTCGGAGCAGTACCATTCATAGGTAAGCGGAGAGGTAAAATCAATCCAATTATAGCCGCGGAGCGTTATCATGCCCTCGGGCGCAACCGTGTCGTGCCAAACGGCGACAAGTTTTATTCGAAGCCAACCGTCGGTTTCAAGGTCACCGAAGATGGTGTCAGATGTCACAAAAGTATCTTTGAAGCGCCAGCCTTTGAACTCAAAGCCCTCTCTTGTGGGGTCGGGAACGCCTTCAAGGACCTTATCCGAATAATAAAGCGTTTTTTCGGGAATAGATGTTCCGCCTTGCGTGTCAAAAGAGACGTAATACTTTATTGCAGACCATTTTGCTTTGTAAGTCGAAATGCCCGGACCTGTCGGCACATACGTCCAACCCGTGAGACGGTGTCCCGGCTTATAAACGTCGGCAGACGTCGGGAAAGGGATATTCTCACCGAAAATGTAACTTGTCGGCAACGTATACCCCTCTTTGACAAAGCCGCCGTCAAGGTCGAAAATCAGTTGAATCTCCCTTTTTTCGTCATCGGCGTTGGCAACAAGAGCCAAAAGTCCGAACGACAGCACTACGGCAAGCAGAATACAAAATACTCGTTTCTTCATTTCAATCCTCCGTCATCTGTTCGGCGCAGGAAAGCGCGTTTTACAATTTAATATTGGGTTATGCACCAATTATATCATAGTTTGTAATAAAATGCAATAGGAAAACGGAATATTTTTGAGTTGCTTTCAAAAATTGAGAGGAGCGTACAAAAAGACACGCACAAATCCCGCGGAGTGAAAAAACTCTGCGGGATTTGTTTTCCGAATGAATATATCTGAATTTATGAATACGCCTTTATTCTTCCGTTAAATCACTTTGCCCAAAAGAGAGTGACAAACACGGTAACGGCGGAGACAAACGCCTGAACAATGGCGAAACGGTAATCGACCTGAGTGTTTGACCAGCCGCGGTTTTTGCGCATATGGTCGTGAACGGGCGTTCTGATATTCCAGAAAAGTTTGACGTGCAGAAAACGCTTCATCGAAACCTTTACAAGACCGAGACCGCCGTCAACGAGCATTACAACGGACGCGGGAATGTAAATGAACGGGCTGCCCGTTTTGAGTGCGGCAAGCGCGATGACCATACCCATGGCGCGCGAACCTGCGTCACCCATCATAAGAGACGAGGGGTTGGCGTTGAACCAAAGATAGGCGAACAGCGTTGCAACAAACATCAGCGTTGAGAAGTTGAAGCCGTCGGCGCCGTTGCGGATAACATCGACGGCAACAAGCGTCAGCAGCGTTATCGAAGTAAGCGTTGCGGAAAGACCGTCTACACCGTCGGTGCAGTTGGTGACGTTGATGGACGTCCAAACGAGAATGACCGTGAGTATGCCGAACACAACGGGGTGAATGCCGAACGTGAAATCAGCGATAACGAGCGTTGCGGTGTGGTCGTTGTAAAACAGGAACGTAACGGCAACGGCAACCGCAAGAAGCAGGTCGAGAATGCCTTTTTTGTATTCGTTCCACGGCACGGACGACGCATCGTCGAAAAAACCCGTAAGCATGGTGGCGATTACGATGAATATGTAAATGCCGTACTCGATATTGACATCGCCGAACAGCAGCGCCGCGACCGCAAACACGAGAACAAATATTATTCCCGCGCCGCGGGGTTTGCCCGCCGAAAGTTTTCCGTCAACGGCAAACTCTCTGCCGCCGTCACGCGGAAGTTTGTTTTTGAGCAGTTTTGTGAACAAAAGCGTTGCAGCGAACGCAAATATCACGCCGATATAATATACAAGCGAGTGATTGACGCCGTTTATCAGATTGAGCATATACAGCCTCCGAAATTTTCATTTACAGCATATTATACCATACATTTGCGGATATGGCAAGAGTGTCGTCAAATTTTTCGGAGATTCGGGGATTCTGATTTTCTGTTCCGCAAGATTTCGGGATTTCATTCCGCAGGATTTCGAGATTTCATTCCGAAAGATTTTTTTGCGGACGGTGCGGAAAACACTTTTGTTGAGCGGGGTCAAACTATGCCGTCGATTATTTTTTCGAATTTGGGGACGGACTGGATCTCATGCGTGATGAAATTGCCGTTGTGCCAAAGCGAAAAGGTCGTAAACGGGCAGGGGGCGTTTTGTGCGGCTTCGCGTGTATCAATATGAACGGACGTCAGTTTTACGCCGCGTTTTTCGGCGGCGGCGCAGAGCAGCGGAACATACTTTGCGGTAAACGGACATTGCGAAGTGTAGAAAAGAGTAAAACCGTCGGACATTGTCGCGGGAGCGTTCACGCAAGGACGGAATTGCGGAATTTCTGCCGATTCGTCAAACGGCAAATACCAAAGTTCGAAATACGGAGCTGCCGCATCGGCAAGTTTGAAGCCTTTATAAAGAAGATATTTCGGGTCGGACAAAAAACCGTGTTTCTTTTTCGAAGACAGAACGCAAAGCCCCTTTTTCCCCTTTTCGCGGCTGTCCCGAATACATTCGGCAAGCAGTTCGGAGGAATATCCGTGTCCCTTGAATTGTCCCGAGACCCAAAGACAGTCAATATACATATACCCGTCGGCTGCTATCGGAGCCCACGCGTTTTCAGCGGGGATATATTCGATAAAACATTTGCCGCGGACATTACCTTTCAGAAAAACAAGTCCCTCGTCAAGACGTTCCGCAAGCCACTCTTTTTTCGACGATACCTGAACGTCCTTGTTGTTCGAAATCGCACAGCAGATATGCTCGGCATCAAGATTTTCATGAGTGAGACGTATAAATTCCATTATCTTCTCCTTTTTTAAAACATACGTTGCAAATTATACGGAACATTATACAACCAACAAAAGGATTTGTCAAGTAGATGTTTTTTACAAGGCTTTTGCGAAAGTCAGGACGAAAATCAGCCCGTCAAAACCGTCAAGAGTTCGGGTTGAATCAGCGCATCAAATCAATATATATTCGGCGAATTTATTTCGCCGAACTATTACTCCCTGCACAAACTAAAAACTTAAATCCTATTTACAAACAAAGTGAAACTCGACCCCACCGAAGCGGAGCCGAGTTTCCAAGAGAAAGAAACTCTCAAAACGCGCCGCCGTTTTGAGAACAGCCATGTGCGTGTTGCGCAGCAACAATTTCGCACGGCGTATTATATCAACATTTCTTCGGCGAATTTATTTCGCCGAACTATGTTTTCCTGCGCAAACTAAAAACTTAACTCCTATATAAACAAAGTGAAGCGCGACCCTGCAAAAGCAGAGCCGCACTTCCAAGAGAAAGAAATATGAAAAAAACACGAGCAAGCAATTTAAGTTTTCCGACCGCGTGATTGCGAGCGCGGAGGGAAAGGGCTTATGCGTCAGCCGTTCTGCGACGGGACGTATTCGCCGAAGGTCAGGGAGACGGTCTTTTGTTCGCCGTTCCTGATTATGGTCACGTCAATGGTGTCGCCTATCTTGTGAGCGTCAACAACGGAGTTATAGTCCGACATGGAACTGATAACCGTGCCGTCCATGCTGACAAGCAGGTCGCCGCTTCTGAATTGAGAAGTTGCGTCCGTGACTTTGTATACATATATACCGGTTCTCGAAACACGGTAACTTATCGCGGTTGCGCGGTCGGTGAGGTCGATGGGTTCAAAACCCGTCGAGATCCTGCCCGTAACGTAGCCGTATTGAATAATATCGTTTATAACAGTTTTTGCGGTGTTGACGGGAATTGCAAAGCCGAGGTTATCTATATTCGAACCCGTCGATTTTGCGTTGACTATGCCGATAAGGTTGCCGTTTGCGTCAAATGCGCCGCCGCCTGAGTTACCGGGGTTGACAGCCGCATCTATCTGCAAAAGCGTCATGGTCTGATTTTCAATGGTTACCTGACGGTCAAGCGCGCTGACAATGCCCTTGGTGACGCTTCCGCCGAGAGATCCGAGCGGGTTGCCGATAACGACAACGTCCTGTCCGACAACTATCTGCGAAGAGTCGCCGAATACCGCGGGGGTAAGGCCCGAAGCATTTATTTTGACAACTGCGATGTCGGTCTTTTCGTCCGTGCCGACAACCGTGGCGTCATAGGTCGTTTTGTTTGCGAGCGTGACTTTTATATTTGTTGCGCCGTCAACGACGTGATTGTTCGTGACTATATATCCGTCCGCGCTGACAACAACACCGCTGCCTGCGCCCTGGGTAACATACTGACCGAAGAAAGTGGAGGTGGTGACGGTCTCCGTGGTTATCTCGACAACGGAGTTTTCAACCGCCGCAACGACTTTTGCGGTGTCCGTGCTGCCCGCGACGGAGGAGGTGTCAACTTTGGGTTCGGTGCTTTCGTAAATGACGGTGTTGCCGCCCGAAGATGTCTGCGAACCGCCCGCTGTACCGTTTCTGCCGAAGAGCATATACGAACCGCCGATGCCGAGTCCCGTTGAAAGGATTATTGCCGCGACAAGCAGCGCGCAAACGGCGCCGATGCCGAACTTCTTTTTCTCTCTCGGCTTTTTTGGAGGTCTCGGAGGCTGCTGCGGAGAGGAATATGAATACGTTCCGTTCGGAGCAACTCTGCCGTAGCCGTGTTCGCCGCCGTAATTATAATTGGTCTGCGGCTGACCGTTGCGATACGAGTATTCGTAGCGCGGGGGTTGTGCGGTGGTCTGTGCGGGCGCGCCGTAGGGCGGGTTCGGTCTGTGATACGGAGGCTGTCCCGCAGGAGCATGGGGTTCGGGTCTTGTGCCGACCTCGTAGCGTTCGCCCGTTTGCGGGTCGTAAGCATATCTCGGCTGCGGTCTGTCGGGCGTTTCGGCGGCGGGCGTTGTCTGCGCCGCGTCCGTCTGTGCCGTCTGCACATCGTCGGGTCTCTTTTCGTGCTCCGACGGCGTTTCATTTATATTGAGTTCGTTTTTTTCGAAATCGTCCATTTCAAAAAACCGTCCTTTCTTGTTTTTACAAGAGGATTATACCCCCCGAAAGTGACGGTTGTGTGAACGCTCGGTAAAAGTAAGCGGAAAATTAGGGAAAAATGCGGTTCACATCGGAAACAGGCAGGGACTGCCGTTTATATGAAAAAATGTTCGGACAGAGAAAAGCGAACCCAAAGGCTATTTTATTCTGAAAATAACGACCTTACCTGCATGAACGGTTATAGTCGCTTCCGTGTCGGGAAGCGTGGAATTGCTTGCCCAAAGCGGGACGTCGGCAAAGAACTCGGTCTTTTCGACGCTGTATTTCAGTCCGCGTTCGGTGACAAGCGCGGTTTCGGTCAGCGGAAAAACGGTGACGTTCACGCTTTTTTCTTCTGCGGGGAGCGTCAGAGTGCCGTTTTCGAGATAATCTATCCGCGCGCGGTCGGTTATTATATACCCTTTCGCGCCGCGGGAGTAAATATACCGCAATGTTGCGATATTGGCAAAAGTGTGGTCTTCCCTCGCGCCTCCGATACCGCCGACTATAACTATCTCGTCCGCGCCGCGGTCAAGTGCGTAACGGACGGCGTAATGAGTGTCCGTGTCGTCCTTTTCAACGGGCAGAACGACCTTTTCGCCGTTGTAAAATCTGCCGTTGGGGTATGAGTCAAAGTCCCCTATCACGACGGACGGGCGTACGCCGAAACGCTCGGCGGTCTTCAAACCGACGTCGGCGCATATAACAAAATCGTCTTTTTTTATTTCAACGGGCAGAGCGGCAAGTTCCGCCCATACAAATATGACCGCTCTCATTTGTTTTCCCACGCTTTCAGTTCGCCTATCTCGTCGTAAAGGCGGACAAAGGATTCGTAACGCGTTTTCGGTACTCTTCCCTTTTCGACGGCGCGGCGCAGAGCGCAGTCCGGCTCGGCGATATGGCGGCAATCGGAAAAGCGGCAGCCATCCGAAAGAGGCTCGGCAAATTCGGGGAACAGGTCGGGCAGAACGCTTCTGTCAACCAGCCCGAACTCACGCGGTTCTATCTCGGAAAAGCCCGGAGTATCGACAACGCGTCCGCCGCAGGTCTCGAAAAGTTCCGTGTGACGGGTCGTGTTTTTGCCGCGTCCGAGTTTTTTGGATATTTCACCCGTTTCGGCGCGGGCTTCGGGGCAGATAAGGTTCATAAGCGTCGATTTTCCGACGCCTGAAACGCCCGAAAGCGCCACGGTGCAGCCGTTTATCTCGTTTTTCAGTTCTTCGACCGTCTTTTCGTTCGGAAATGCCGCCGAAAGAGAATAACTCTTTATCGGCAGCGACGAATACAGAGAAACGGCGTCCGAATGCTTGTCCAGATCGGTTTTGTTGAAAACAAGAACGGGCGTTACGCCGAGAAAGCGCGCGATGACGGTCATTCGGTCAAGCGTGTAAAGATTGGGTGCGGGGTCGGCAACGGCGCAGACGATGAAAAGTTTGTCTATGTTCGCGACGGGCGGGCGCGGAAAAGCGTTTCTGCGCGGCAAAATCGCGGTCAGAGCGTCGTTTTCAACCTCGACCTCATCGCCGACAAGCGGCGATATTCCGTTTTTTCTGAAAATTCCTCGGGCGCGGACGGACAGCAGTTCGCCGTCCGATGCTCTGACGGTATACAGCCCGCCGACGCCCTTTATCAATGTTGCTTTCACTTGTTTTTGTTTACCGTTTTACTGATTTCCGCCGTGCTCGGGGTTCGGGTCTTCCGTCGGCTCGGGTTCGGTCGTGGTCGGAGTTTCGGTTTCCGTTGTGGGCTCCGTTGTCGGCGGTTCGGTCTGTCCCTGTCCGTTGGAAACGAATATCGTTATGGTTGTGCCCTTGGCGACCTTTTCGCCCGGTTCGGGAGACGTCTTGGTGACAAGTCCCTCGGCAAGGTTGCTCGAACCGTACTGAACGACGTATTTTATGCCGAGCGCGTCAAGTATCTTTTTGGCGGTGTCGAGATTTTCGCCGATGATGTTTGTGGGAATGGCTACGTCTTCGGAAGCCGAGCTGCCTTTCTTGTTCAGATAAAGGATTATCTTGCCGTTGCAGTCGAACTTCTCGCCTGCGGAGGGAGACGTTGCGACAACGTAATCATCTTCGATATCCGCGGATTCGGACGTATACTGTATCTCATACGCTATGCCGAGCGCGTTCAGAATGCTTCTTGCCGTATCGATATGGACGTTTGTCAAGCCCTCGGGCACGGTGGTATAAGGCGAGTTGCCGTTTGAGACGTAAAGCACTATCTCCGAGCCTTTGGCAACGGATTTGCCTGCGGGCGGGTCTTGGTCTATTATCTTGCCCTCGTCCTCATCGGAGTTTTGCCATATAAAGCGGAACGCGAACTTCTGCGAATCTTCCATGGTCAGGTCGCTTGTCAGTTTGCCTTTGTATTCGGGCACGCGTTCATAGTCGCCTTTCAAGCCGTTGCCTATGCCGAGCATGACCAAAACCATAACAAGCAGCAGCAGCGCCGCGCCGCCTATGCCGATAACGGCGAACAGCCAGCGGTTTTGTGTGCGTTTTCTGACGTAGCGGCTCTTTCTCTTCGGCTGCGGGTCTTCCGCAACATAATTCGGGTCTGCTTTGGGCGGCGTTGTTTCGAGAACGACGTCAGGATTTTCTCTGAATTTTTCTATATCTTCAAGCATTTCGCCCGCGTTCTGGTATCTTGCCTCAACGTTTTTGCGCATGGCTTTCATCACGATGTGTTCAACGGCGGGCGGGATGTCGGGAACTATCTGCGACGGCGGAACGGGCTTTTGCTGAACCTGCATGAGTGCGACGGAAACGGCGCTGTCTGCGTCAAACGGGAGTTTGCCCGTCAGCATTTCATAAAGAATGACGCCCGTCGAATAGATGTCGCTGCGTTCGTCGGCGGGTCTTCCCTTTGCCTGTTCGGGGCTGATGTAATGAACCGTGCCTATCGCCTTGTCGGAAATGGTTATCGTGCTGTAATTCTGAACGTGCGCGATACCGAAATCCATGACTTTGACGGTCTCGTTGCCGTCCACCAGAATGATGTTCTGCGGTTTTATGTCACGGTGAACAACGCCGCGTTCGTGGGCGTGTTTGAGCGCGGAAAGTATCTGTTCGACGATATGGAGCGCGTCGTAAACGTCAAGCGCGCCGTGTTCGACCATATATTCTTTGAGCGTGGGACCTTCGAGGTATTCCATAACGATATACTGAACGTCGCCCTCGAAATTGACGTCGAGAACGTCCACGATATTCTCGTGCGAAAGCATTGCTATGGCGCGGGATTCGTTGAGAAAACGGCGGCGGGACTTCGGCTCGCGCACAAATTCCTCTTTAAGAACTTTGAGCGCAACAAGTCTGCCCTCCTGCGTATCCTCGGCTTTGTAAACGATGCTCATGCCGCCCGTACCGATAACTTCTTTGACTGCGTAACGACCGTCAAGGACGGTTCCGACCAATCTGTCTTCCATATATAAATATCTCCTTATTCAATCTCATCGCCGCAGACGATTACCGCGGTCACATTGTCCGTTCCGCCGTTTTTGAGAGCGCGCGACACAAGTTCGTCGCAGACCCTCTCGGCGGGAACCGTTTCAAAAACACTTTCTATCTCGGAGTCTTCGAGCATATTCGTCAGCCCGTCCGAGCAAAGAAGTATAATATCCGTCGGAGAAAATTCTGTTTTTTCAATATCCGCTTCGACCTCGCTTGTGAAGCCGAGAACGCGGGTTATAACGTGACGGTAAGGGTGGTTCTTTGCTTCCTCTTCCGTTATCTCGCCGTCATCGAGCATTTGCTGAACTATCGAATGATCCCGTGTCAGGCGTGAAAGCGAATCACCGTCATAAAGATAAGCGCGGCTGTCGCCGACATGGGCTATGTACGCTTTGCCGTCCAAAACATAGGTCATAACAACGGTCGTGCCCATTCCGCGAAGTCCCGCGTCTTTCAAAGAGACCGCAAAAACCGTTTCGTTTGTGTGTTTGATAACTTTGCGGAGCAATGTTTCGACCGAGCGGCTGCGCGCAAAATCGTCGTAACTCGTCGAAAGCGACGCGTCAAACGTTCTCACGGCAAGTTCGGAAGCAACGTTGCCGCCGTTGTGACCTCCCATACCGTCGCACACAACGGCATAAAGACAGCCTTCGTCAAGTTGTCTGAAAACCATGTTGTCCTGATTCGATTCGCGAACCTTTCCGACATCGGTCTTTCCGTAAACTTTCAAGCCTTTGACACCTCCTCGGTGTTTGGTTTATTTGAAAATGTTTATTTTACTGATTATTATTGTTTGCTTTTTTCCTCGGCAAGGCGGAGTTGACCGCAAGCCGCGTTTATGCCGTCGCCGAGCGTGCGGCGGAGCGTGGCGTTTATGCCGCGTTCAAGCAGCATATCGCAAAATTCGTTGACCGTCTTTCTGTCCGACGGAACAAGTCCGCGTTCGGAAACATAATTGACGGGGATAAGGTTGACGTGAGCAAGCCTGCCTTTCATAAGTGACGCAAGTCTGCGCGCGTGGGCGGGAGTATCGTTCACGCCCTTTATAAGAGTATATTCATAAGAAATCCTGCGATTCGTAGCCGCAACATAAGCGTCGCAGGCTTTCATCAGGGTCTCAACATTATATGCGGAGTTTATCGGCATTATCTGCGAACGGGTCTCGTCGTCCGGCGCGTGCAGAGAGACGGAAAGCGTTATCTGCAAGCGTTTTTCGGCAAGCTCGTAAATTTTGGGAACGATGCCGCAGGTGGACACGGAAACATGGCGGTGGCTGATGTTCAGACCGCGCGGGTCGTGCAGATTTTCAAGAAAAACGCAGAGGTTGTCAAAATTGTCCAGCGGTTCGCCGACGCCCATGACAACGACGTTGGTCACGCCCGCGTCTGCGTTTGCGAAAGCGACCTGCGCAAGCATTTCGCCCGCCGTCAGATCGCGCTCTTTACCCAAAAGCGTACTTGCGCAAAAGCGGCAGCCCATGCGGCAGCCCGCCTGCGAAGAGATGCAGACGCTGTTGCCGTGCTTGTATTTCATAACGACGGTCTCGATAAGAAGCCCGTCCGAAAGCGCGAAAAGATACTTTGCAGTGCCGTCCTCGGGGTCAACGAGGCGGCGGCGCATTTCAAGCGTGGCAAGGGTGCAGTTCTCATGCAGTTTTTCGCGCAGCGACTTCGAAATATCCGTCATGCCGTCAAACGTCATAACGCCGCGGCTCAGCCACGCATATATCTGCTTTGCGCGGAATGCGGGTTCGCCGAGGGACTTGATATACGTTTCGAGGTCGGTAAATGTCAATGATGAAATGTCTGTCATATCCGTAATAAAAAAATTCGGTAATGTGGTATCGTTACTCCGCGCCGAGCGCATACACCGCGTCGGGCAGAGTCTGTATATTTGCCGTTAAAGCGTTCAATCCCTGTTGTTGCTTCTCGCTATCAGGATAAGTCGCAGCAGTTGTGCCAGAGACACGGCAAGCGCGGCAACGTAAGTCATTGCGGCGGCGGAAAGCACTTTGCGCGTACCCGATGTTTCGTCCGACGAAAGTATTCCGCAGGAAACAAGGGATTTCATGGCACGGGACGATGCGTTGAATTCGACGGGGAGCGTGACGAGTTGGAAAAGAACAACCGCGGCAAACGCGATAACGCCCGCCATGACAAGCGGTTTGAAACTTAAAAAGATACCGAGTATAATAAGCGGAATCGAAAGCGAAGAGCCGATATTCGCAACGGGAAGCACGGCGTTTCTTATTTTGATGGGCGCATATCCCGAATAATGCTGGCAGACGTGTCCGACCTCATGGGCGGCAATGCCGACTGCGGCGACGGACGTTGAATTGAAAACGTCTGCGGACAGGGACACCACGTTCGTGCGCGGGTTATAATGGTCCGTCAGTTCGCCCCCGCACACCTCAATTCGGACATCGGTTATGCCGTTTTCAAGCAAAATGCGGCGGGCGGCTTCCGCGCCCGTTATGCCGCTGCGGTTGCGGACTGTTTTATATTTGGAGTATGTTCCCTTGACGTTCGCGCTCATAATGAGTGAGAATATAATCATCGGAACAACCAGAATAACATACCAATAATCATAAAAGAAAAGAGGCATTTTAATATCTCCTTATTAAACGGCAGAGCCGTTATCAGAAATTGATACCCGAGAAAGCGTCTTTCGCGCGCGGCTCGGACTTCACCTGCCGCCTGCCGCCGTTACGAAAGCTTTTCCGGCTTCCTGCCGCGGCAGAAGTCCTCGGCGGACATACGTTTTTTGCCTTCGAGTTGGATATCCGTCAAACGAACAAGCCCGTCGCCGACCCTGACGACAAAGCGTTTGCCGTCAACGACCGTTCCCGGCTCGGCGTCGGACGAACCCTGTTCAAGGCGCGCGCCGTAAACTTTGAGATTTTTTCCGTCAAGCTCGCAGAAAGCGCACGGTACGGGGCTTAATCCGCGGACGCGGTTGACAAAATCGCGCGCGGACATATTCATATCAAGGCGGCGCGTTTCGTTGTCTATCATCGGGGAATAGCAGGTCTGCCCCTCCTGCGGAATGCGCGGAGCGGTTCCCTGCTCTATCGCGTCAACGGTCTTGACGAGAAGTTCCGCGCCCAACGCGGCGCAGCGGTCGTGCAGAGTGCCGAAATCGTCGTCTTCGGTTATCTCCGTTTCCGCTTTGAATATCATGTCGCCCGTGTCAAGTCCCGTGTCCATATACATCGTTGTAACGCCCGTCTTTTCACAGCCGTCCATAAGAACTTTGTTTATCGGGGCGGCGCCGCGGTACATCGGAAGCAGCGAACCGTGAACATTGATACTGCCGAGCCCCGGATAATCGAGAACGTATGCGGGAAGAATTTTTCCGTAAGCGACAACGACGTTCAGTTCGGGGTCTATCTCCGAAAGCAAGTCCGCTATCGCGCCGTTTTTGAGCGTGGTCGGCTTATAAACGGGAATGCCGAGTTCAGCCGCTCTTGCGCTGACGGGCGTCGGGGTCATCGTATACCCTCTGCCTTTCGGCTTATCGGGCTGTGAGATAACGGCAACGGGGGTTCTGCCCGCTTTTACAAGCGCGTCAAGGCTTGCAACAGCAAAATCCGAAGTTCCCATAAAAAGTATGCGCATATTTTCGGTTTCCTTTCGTCAATCCTCGTCAGGGTCGAGATAATGCTCAACGTGCGTTCTGAAAAGTATTCCGTCGAGGTGGTCAAGTTCGTGGCAGAAGCAGACGGCGGTTATGCCCTCGCGGGTGTACCGCACATCCTCTCCCTTTACGTTTTTGGCGCGGACGGTCACTCTTGCGGGGCGGCGCGTAACGCCGAACACCCCGGGAATGGAAAGACAGCCCTCGTGGGCTTCCTGTTCGCCGACGGCTTCAACGATTTCGGGATTTATGAGTTCGAACATCTTGCCGTTATCGTCAACCACAACGACAACGCGGCGCAGAATGCCGACCTGCGGAGCGGCAAGTCCCAGCCCCTCGGCAAGTTTTAACGTGTCTTTCATGTCGTGAACAAGTTCTTCAAGATGTCTGTCGAATTTTTCGACGGGACGGCAGACCTTTGCCAGACGCTCGTCGCCCTCTTTTACTATGTTTCGAATAGCCATATTTATAACCTCTGAAAAATTATCCGAATTGTTCTCTCCCGTTCAGCCCGCGCAAAATCACGGACAGGCAAAATCGCTGCGTGGCAGCGGACGGAGAAGATATTGTATTTTCATATTAACCGTGCGAAGCGCAGACCCTTTTGCGCGGGGAGTGCGCCGCCGTATCGTTCGTTTTATACGTTTTATATTATGCTCGTCGGGTTCATGTCAAGCCCCACGGTGACGTCGCGCATATCCTTGTCCGTCAGCATACCGAGATAAACCTCTCGGAGCAGACGGCGGGTCGGTGCGTCGTCGCGGCATTTGATAAGAACTCTGACCCTGTCCCTGCCGCCGACCATGGGCACGGCGGTCTGTCGGGCGCGGATTATCGTGAGCGGGAGTTTTGCGAACTCTTCGCATTTCATTTTTTCCTCGATGCGGGAAGTGAACGCTTCGGCGGCTTCAAAGGCGCGCGGGAGCGTATCGGCGGTGAAAACGCATTGACACACGTCGCAGAACGGCGGGTATACAAGCAGTTTTCGCAGCGAAGTTTCTTCTTCAAAAAAGCCCTCATAATCCTGTTTTATCGCGTGTTCGAGCACCAAGTGGGTCGGGGAGAAAGTCTGAATAACGGCTCTGCCCTGTTTTTCGGCGCGTCCAGCTCTTCCGACGACCTGCGTCAGAAGCGAAAACGTTTTTTCGTAAGCGCGGAAATCGGACGAATAGAGCAGCGAATCGGCGGAAAGAACGCCGACAAGCGTGACGTTGGGGAAATCCAGCCCTTTGGTTATCATCTGCGTGCCGAGCAATACGTCGTATTCGCGGCGGGCGAACGCGGAAAGAATCTCATCGCGGCTGTTCTTGCCGCCTACGGTGTCCGCGTCCATGCGCAGCACACGGAGTTCGGGAAACAGCGCTTTTATCTCGCGTTCGGCGCGCTGTGTGCCGTAACCCGAATATTTGAGCGTTTTTGAGCCGCAGACGGGACAAACCGAAGCGGCGGGTTTGCTTTCGCCGCAGTAATGGCAGACAAGGCGGTCATTGGCGGCGTGGTATGTCATCGGGATACCGCAGCTTTTGCAGGCAAAAACATACTTGCATTTGGGGCATTGAACAAAGGAGTTATACCCTCTGCGGTTCATAAAAAGAATGGTTTGTTCGTGTTTTTCGGCGTTTTTCGCTATTTCCGAGGCAAGCACGGAGCCGATAATATCGCGGTTGCCCTCGGCAAGTTCGCGGGACATATCGCTGACAAGCACTTTGGGAAGCGGTCCGCCGTTATACCTTTCGCGCAGTACGGAAAGCCCTATCCTGCCCTTTTGCGCCTTGTAAAAACTTTCAAAGGACGGGGTGGCGGAAGCGACGAGCAGGAGCGCCTTTTCTTCGTGAACACGGTAGCCCGCAACGGCTTTTGCGTCGTAACGGGGCGATTTTTCGGATTTGTAAGTATGCTCCTGTTCCTCGTCCACGATAACAAGACCGAGATCTTTGAGCGGGGCGAAAACAGCGCTTCGGGTGCCGACGACGAATCGGGCATCGCCCGTGCGTATGCGTTTGTACTCGTCATAGCGTTCGCCGACGGAAAGCCCGCTGTGCAGAACCGCAAGCAGGTCGCCGTAGCGGCTGACAAGGCGGTCTATTATCTGCAAAGTAAGCGATATTTCGGGTAATAAGAGCAAAACCGACTTGCCCTGTGAAAGCACTTTGTCCGCAAGGGCGGTGAAAACGTGCGTTTTGCCGCTGCCCGTGACGCCGTAAAGCAGATGTGCGCCGCCGCTGCCGAGATTTGCCGAAATTTCTTCAAACGCCTTTTGCTGTTCGGCGTTGAGCACGCAGGGCGCGGTGTCCGAGCCGCGTTTCTTGTTTTTGAGAGGGTCGCGCGGGGTTTCTTTTTCAAAAAACTCCGTCACGCCGTATTTTTCAAGCGTTTTAAGCACCGAAACGGAAACGCCTGTCATATAGATAACGTCCTTGACGCTCGAATCCCCGTTTTCGAAAAGATAATCGAGAACGGCAAGCCTTTTTTGAATGTTCGGTGCTTTTTTGGGGCGTTCGCGGCGGGCGTAATCGGCTGCGCGGGGCAGCACGCGCACAAAGCGCGAAACGCTGTCCGAGACGGTCTGTTTCTTTTCGAGAGTTTCCGTCAGTTCGCCTTTCTTTATCAGGCGCAGGACTTTTGCGTAGTTTTCTTTGCCGAGGCGTTCGGCAAGATTTTTGCGTGAAACGGTATTTTGATTTTTCTCAAAAAAGTCGCGTATTTCGGGGTCGGAAACGGGCGCGTCCATACGCACGAACCTGTCAAACCCACCGACCGTGCCGGGAGCCATAACGGTCTTTGCGGCTTCGAAAAACGGACAAAAATACCGTTCTTTCATAAAAGCGCAAAGCCGAAGTCCCTTTTCGTCAAGGACGGGCGACGCGGAAAATACGTCTTCCACCTCTTTGAGTTTCACGCCCTCGGAATGTTTGCGTATCTCGGTGACAACGGCGCGAACGGCGCGGCTGCCTCTGCCGAACGGGCAGCGCACGAGACTGCCGACGCAGACAACTTCTTCAAGCGCCGCGGGCAGCAGATATTCGTACTGTTTGTCCGCCTGATAAGGCACATCCTCGATATAAACGAGAACGCTTTTTTCCGAGGTCATAAGCGGTTACCGTTCAGACTTCTTCGAAGTACGCTTTGCCGTCCGCGAAATCCTTGACGGCAAGAGATACGGAACGGTCTTCAAGACGTTCGTCAGCTGCGTCCGCTCTGTCGGCTATCTCACGCGCGTGTTTCGCAACGGCGATAACGAGCGAATAACGGCACTGTCTTCTGTTGGCAACACCGTGTTTGTTGATTTTCAAAAGTTGATTCATGCTGGGATATAACATAACAATAACACCTATCCTATATATTTCAAAATCAGTTTTTCAAGTTCGTTGACGGCTTCCTCAAGTCCGTCGTTTACAATGCGGTGGTCGTAATCGCCGCTCATTTTCATCTCGTAACGCGCGCGGTCGAGACGTTTTTCTATCGCCGCGGAAGTCTCGGACTGTCTGCCGCGTATGCGTTTTTCGAGCACTTCCTCGCTCGGCGGCGCGATAAACACGGTCACGGCCTCGGGCATACGCTTGCGGACGTTGAGCATTCCCTCGCGTTCGATTTTGAGTATGACCGCTTTGCCCTCATCCACCCATTTTTTTATCGGGTCGAGCGGCGTGCCGTAAAGCACGGAGCAATATTCGGTATATTCAAGCATTTTGCCCTCGGCTATGGCGCGGCGGAATTCATCCTCGCCGATGAAGTTATAATCCACGCCGTCGACCTCGCCCGAACGCGGCGGGCGGGTCGTGTTGGAAACAGACATCACCGCACGGTCGCCGAGGCGGGGCATGAGTTCTTTCAGCACGGTGTCCTTGCCTACGCCCGACGGGCCCGAAACAACAAAGACGGCGCCTTTTTTGTGACTATTCATCCTCTTCGTCCTCTTCCATATCCGTGTCGGGTTCCGCTCTCGCGGCAACGGTCTCGGGCTGAACGGCGCTCAGAATAACGTGTTCGCTGTCCGTTATGATAACGGCGCGCGTGCGTCTGCCGTATGTGGCGTCGATAAGGGTCGATTTTTCTTTTGCGTCCTGTATTATGCGCTTTATCGGAGAAGAGTCGGGGCTGACAATGGCAACTATCCTGCCCGCGGCGACAACGTTTCCGAAGCCGATATTGACAAGTTTCATATCTCTTTTTCTCCCCTTTTATTCAACGTTCTGTATCTGTTCGCGTATCTTTTCGATACACGTTTTTATCTCAATGACGCGGGCGGTGACTTCAAGGTCGCCTATCTTGGACGATATAGTGTTCGCCTCGCGGTTCATCTCCTGTATGAAGAAGTCCATCTTCTTGCCGTTCGAAACGCCGTCCGCGAACATATCCGCAAGCGTTTTGCAATGGCTGTTCAGGCGCACAAGTTCTTCGTCAATCGCTATCCTGTCCGCCATTGTCGCAACCTCGGTCAAAAGACGCTGTTCGTCAACTTTGACATCGCCGAGCAGTTCCTCTATCCTCGCGCGGAGTTTTTTCTCATATTCGCCTATCAACTGCGCGGAACGGCTTTCGATGAAATCGACGTTGGATTTAATCTCGGCGCATTTTGCCTGAATGTCTTTCGAAAGACGGCCGCCCTCGGCTTCGCGCTGGGCGATAAATGCGTCGGTCGCCGCTTCAAGCGCGGGCAGAACGGAAGCCCAAACGGCTTTTACGTCCTCGTCCTCTTTCTCTGCGGCAATGACGTCGGGAAAACGGAGAGCGACCGCCGCGCCCGCATCGAACGGGAGCGAATACGTTTCCGAAACGTCTTTCAGCGCCGCGTAATATGCTTCGAAAAGCGGCTTGTTCACTTTGACGGCCGAAACGGAAGCGCCGTTGTCGGCGATGGATACGTTTACCTCGATTTTGCCGCGGACGATGCGCGTCTGCAAATACGAACGTATCATATCCTCTATCTGCATATATGCGCGGGGAATGCGCGCAAACATTTCAAAATATCGGTGGTTGACGCTTTTTATCTCAACGGTCACGTCGCGTCCGTCGGTCACGAGCCTTGCTTTGCCGTAACCGGTCATACTTTTTATCATATTTTCTTTCCTTTCGGGGACGTTTTCGGGCAGAGATCTCTCCGCCTGTTTTTGCTTTGCATACGCCCGTGCGCAGGCATAATATTTTATATTATATTATATCATATAAAGACGTGTTGTCAAGGAGAAAGGCAAAAGATGTTATAAAAATTTTCCATAGTATGCCTGAAACGGGCTTTTACGAACAAGGCAACCGAAAAACAGAAAAAAATCGAGGACGCTCGCGACGCGTAATTTCAAACTTTTTCCGAACAATATTGAATAATCGCCTATAATATGTTAATATATTCATTGAGCGCGTGCGCGCGAAATGTTAAACTGATTCCTTTCTGTTATCCGGTGAGAACGTTCGCTTTTGCCGTGCCTTACGCAGCACGCGAAGCGTCAGAAGACTGTCTTCCGTCCATCGGTAATCTTTTCTGTTTTTGATTGAGCGCGTGCGCGCGAAACATTTTGGAATCGTTAAAAATGCCGTGTTTTCCGTTTACGACAAGACAGGAAAACAACTGCGTTTTTATCTCCCGAAAGAGGTACAGGCTCCGTTCAAAAGGGAGGAGAACTCTTTCTTCATTTTGCGAAGGTTGGGGCGGTCAATCGTATTTGTTCGGATCGAATATATTCAGACTACGGTTTAATATATTCGGTTCCGACAAATCCCGCCGACGGGCAGGGTTCAAAAAGTCCCCTGCTCCCGCCTTACGGCGCGCGAAGCAACGACTTTTTTCCGGTTGAAAGACGGGTTAAATATGAACAAAACTCTTGACAAAGCAAGACACACATTTTTGCCGCTTTTGGCGGCGCTTATATGGGGAACGGCGTTCGTCGCGCAGGAAACGGCGGCGAAGCACGCGCAGGCGTTCACGATAAACACGGTGCGCTCGCTGCTGTCGTTCCTTTTTTTGCTTGCCGTGATAGGCATTTACAGACTTGCGACAAGGGAAAAAAGGAAGAACGAACAGCCGAAGACAGCCGACGAAAAGAAGCGGGAAAGAAAACTGCTCCTGCTGGGCGGGCTGCTCTGCGGAACGGCGCTTTTTGTGGCGCAGTCGTTCCAGCAACTCGGTTTTTCACAGGGCGCGGATTCGGGCAAAGGCGCGTTCATAACGACGCTTTACATGGTTCTTGTGCCGCTGTTCGGGCTGTTTTTCAAGCAAAAAATGCCCGCAAAAGTGTGGATAAGTCTCGGCATTGCAATGGCGGGTTTTTATCTGCTTTGCATTAAAAAAGATTTCACGCTCGAACTCTGCGACCTGCTCATATTCATAAGCGCGGTATGCTTTGCGGGACATATTCTGATAATCGACCGTTTCACGCACGATGTGAACGGCGTCAAACTTTCGTGTGCGCAATTTGCGGTCTGCACGGTGCTTTCCGGCGCGACCATGTTTATATTCGAAACACCGTCGTTCGGTGAGATAACGGCGGCTTGGCTTCCGCTTGTATACCTCGGCGTGTTCTCGTCCGGCATAGGCTACACGCTCCAAATAGTTTCGCAGAAAGGCGCGAATCCCGCGGTCGTTTCGCTGCTGCTGAGCCTTGAATCGGTGTTCGGCGTAATAACAAGCGCAATAATACTCAAAAAGAGCCTGACTGCGCGGGAATATATCGGCTGTGCGCTCATTTTTGCGGCGGTGGTGCTGACGCAGTTGCCCGAATTTCGGAGGAGAAAAAAGAATGGATAATTCGCTCGACAAAGAGTATTACGCAAAATACGGCGCGCTTGTGTGCGGCGTTGACGAAGTGGGCAGAGGACCGCTGTGCGGACCTGTTGTGGCGGCGGCGGTGATATTGCCCGAGGACTTTGTGCCCGAGGGAATAAACGACTCGAAAAAACTTTCCGAAAAGAAGCGGGAAAAACTGTACCCCGTCATTCTCGAAAAAGCGGTCGCCGTGGGCATAGGCGAAGCGTCCCCTGCGGAGATAGACGAAATAAACATACTCAACGCCTCGTTTCTGGCGATGCGCAGAGCCATAGAAAATCTTTCCGTCAAGCCCGATTTTGCGCTTATCGACGGCAACAAGGCAAGAAACATACCCGTGCCGTGCGACACCATCGTGGGCGGCGACGCAAAAAGCGCGTCTATTGCGTCCGCTTCGGTCGTGGCAAAGGTCTACCGTGACAGACTGATGAAAAAACTTGCGGAGGAATACCCGCAATACGCGCTCGAAAAGCACAAGGGCTACCCGACGAAGGAGCATTACGAACTGCTGAAAAAACACGGAATCGCGCCGATTTACAGACTGTCGTTTTTGAAAAATCTGGACGAGAAATAAATTTAAAATCTAAACATAACGAAAAAAATCAGGATTGGAAATCGGTGTTCCGACCGTAATAAGAAAAGATTGAGGATAATACATCGCAAAAAGACCGAGCGAAGCGAGCAGTTTTTGCGATTAGCAATGTGCGGTTTGCGCGTATGCGCGAACTATCGCACGGCGTAAGGGCGAAGAAAAAAAGGTTTGCTCGGCTTTTCGCTTGCGAAAAACGACGCAAACTCCGCGTAGCGGAAAGAAAAAGACGATGTCTGTTTAGGCTAATCAGATGTTTGCATAGCAAACACTTTACGCACTTTGCTGATATAACAGAAAAAACAATACCAATTACTTTTGAAACGATATATTTATGAATTCACCTTTATTTTCCCCGCGAAACCTCCTGAGACAATGTCGAGGGTGAGTTGAGCGGCGGCGAGCAAGCGGAGCGAAGACGGAGCGGCGAGACGACTTTGAACAAGGTCCGCACGCAGATAAAAACCTTACACCATAAGGGTTGAAAAAAAGTTTTCGTTTTGCTTTGATATCAGATAAAGTTTCCGACTTAATCAAAAAATTTCCGTATAACTATAAGAAATAACTTACATAACTCACACATGCCACACACCACACCGACAGTAAAAGAGGAGAAAATCAATGTCCGCATTCTTTACAAAATACCCATGGCTTTGGATAGTTCTTATTTCAATGGTTCCCGTTGTCGAACTGCGCGGCGCAATTCCGACGGGCTTTTTCGGCTATGACCTGCCGATAGTTCAGGTCTGCATAATTTCGGCGATTGCAAACCTCATTCCCGTTCCGATAATCTACTTTTTTGCGAGAAAAGTGCTTGTCTGGGGCAAGGATAAAAAAGTTATAGGCAAATTCTTCACATTCTGCCTTGAAAAGGGCGAAAAGGGCGGCAAAAAACTTTCGGGCAAGACCGGCATCGGTCTTTTTATCGGGTTGGCTCTATTTGTCGGCATTCCCCTGCCCGGCACGGGCGCGTGGACGGGCACGCTCGTTGCGTCCCTGCTTGACATCAAATTCAAGCGCGCATTTCCCGCGATATGCTGCGGCGTTATATGCGCCGCCGTTGTTGTGGGCTTCATCTGCGCGGGCGGCTCGTCGGCGTTCAGCTGGCTCATACCGAACATAACAAAGGCGTAACCATCGCAAAAAAGCCGCTGCATTTTTTGCGATCAGCCATGTGCGGTTCGTTCGAATGAACGAACTGTCGCACGGCGTATTAAATTTCTCTTTGAGTTATAACGAGAAAAATCAAAGTTATCCGAACAAAAAGCTTTTTCACGCATTCGGGAGTCAAAATAACAGATGTCAAACAATATGAAAAACAGCAAGATTAAAAACCTTTTGACGCTCTTTCTCACCTTTTTCAAGGTCGGGGCATTCACTTTCGGCGGAGGTTACGGCATGATTGCCCTTTTGGAAGCCGAATTGGTCGGCAAGAAAAGTTGGATTGACGAGGATGAATTCCTCGATATCGTTGCTATTGCCGAATCCACACCCGGCCCTATCGCCGTCAATGCGGCAACTTATATCGGCAGTAAAATCGCAGGGCTTGCGGGTTCGGCGGTTGCGACGTTGGCGATATGTATGCCGTCGTTTTTTATAATCTATGTCATTTCGCTGTTTTTGGACAGATTTCTCGGGCTTGAATACGTCCGCTACGCATTCGAGGGCATACGGGTCGGAGTGGTCTTTCTGATATTCTCGGCGGGGCTGAAAATGCTGAAAGAAATGAAGAAAAACGCATTCAACATTGCGGTGGCGGTCCCGGTCGCTGTTGCTATGATTATGGTTTCGCTGTTCTCCGTTTCGTTCTCCTCGATTTTCTACATTCTGATATGCGGCGCGCTCGGAGTGGCGGTCTACCTTATCGGCAGATGTCGGGAAAGAGGGGGCAAAAAATGATATATCTTCAACTCTTTCTCAATTTCCTTATGATAGGCACGGTCTCTTTCGGCGGAGGTTACGGTATGATCTCCCTGATACGCGAGACCGTTGTATCTAACGGCTGGCTTGCCGAAAGTGAATTTCTTAATATGATAGCGGTTTCGGAATCGACACCAGGCCCTCTTGCGATAAACATGGCGACGTTCGTCGGCTCGACACAGGGCGGCTTTTTCGGCGCGCTTGCGGCGACATTCGGGGTCGTGCTTCCGTCTTTTATCATCATTTCGCTTATTGCGCTTGCGATGAAGCGGCTGATGAAATACGGCGGAGTGCAGGCGTTTCTGAACGGCATTCGCCCGTGCATAATCGCGATGATACTTGCAACGGCGCTTATTATGGCGCTTGAAACGCTTTTCGGCTTTTCCGCCGTCGGCTCGGGCTTTGCGCCGAACATAAAGCGAATTGTGATGTTTGCGGTTATCGGCGCCGTCGCCGCGGGATACAAACTGCTGCGAAAGAAGCGGCTTTCCCCCATAATTCTGCTTCTGTTTTCGGCGGTGCTGGGCGTGCTGTTTTATGCGCTGTGACGCTGCAGCGACACATTAAAACAAAATCAAAAAAATTCACCTCGTACTTCTGTCCGACAAGACAAAAGCACGGGGTGAATTGTTCGTCTACGCGATATTTTCTGAAATATACGGCATAAAATCCGAAAAAGCAAATTGATTTGACGGGGAAAAATCGGCGCGGACCGAATACGGTCGAACGCGTATTGCCGACACGGGCGGATTGCGCGCTTTGGGGACAGCGTTATCAGCCGAGTTTTTCGGAAATGACTATATCGGTAGGATTGCCGAGAACGAAAGAGCCGTCAAGGGTGCGGACAAAGGGCGTGACGGTTATTTTTTGTGAGAATGCCGAAGACGGCACGGACGAAAGAACAAACGTGGCGAAATATTTCGACGCAAAGCAGATATCGGCGGGTCGGTATTCAAAAGAGGAGGCGCCGTCGGTCGCAAACAGAGAGGAATAGACGGTTTTTGTTTCGACATCGACGGTCTTGCCGCCGTATTCAAGACGGAAGCCGACGGAGGAATACATATCGCCGTCAACGGTGGTTATCAGGCGCAGAGAGGTTGAAGAGGAGGTCGGGACTGTGCCGACACGGAGTTGGCTTTTGACGGAAAAAACTGCGGCGGGAATGAATTTTGCATAGGCGCTGCCGTCGGTTTTAAGATAGGGTTCGGTGCAGTTTTCGTCGTCAAACCAGCCCGCAAAAGCTCTGCCGTCAACGGTCGGAACGGTGTCCGACGACTTATAATCGGCAACGGGCAGCAGTTTTGAGACGAACGGTTCGGAGACGGTCGAGGGTTCGTAATACCATATTTCCGCAATGCCCGTATCTGTCTGCGAAACGGTTTCCCTGCGCGCGAAAGCAAGCCCCGAAAGTGTTTGCGGCGGCGTTGGAAGGCTGCCGTTTTCGGGCAGCGGAATAAGCATTTCGCCGACATTCGGAATATTTTTTCCGTCGGTCGTCTTACAGGTCACCGTAAGCGTTTTTCGTTCAAAATCGCCGCTTTTGTCGGTGGCAAGCACCTCGCCCGTTTCCGCGTCCGTGACAAAGCCCTCGATGCGGTCTTTCCAATAAAGGGACGGCAGGTCGGCGGCGGAAATGACAAGAGACAGCGACTTTCTTGCGGGCGCATAGTCGTACCACGAGGAAAGCGCGGGGATTTCAAACGTTTGTGAGCGTTCGAGTTTTATCTCGTTTTCCTCGGATATTATGCGGAAAGTCAGTTTCAGCGTTCGCGGTTCGGACGAAAGGTTTTGAACGACGGTGCGGAATTCGAGGTTGTGTCCCTTTGCGCGGAGCAGGTTTTTGCTTGTTATGCGGTATTTTTCATAGGCTGAGCCTATCGAATCCGTTGCGGAATGTTCTATTGTCACGTCGGGCGCGGCAACGTATATCTTTTCGGGTTTTTCGGTATACGCGGAATCGTTCAGACGGCGAACCAGCTCGGCTTTGCAAACCTCGCAGAACCGATAATTTCCGATATCCTCCATAATGCAGGAGCGGGACGGGATATAGGTCGACGAGGCGTTGCCCTGCGTTATGCCGACGCCACGGAAGCCGAGAAAATCGCGCCACGGAACGTCGCTTTGAGAGGCGGTGTTTGAGATGTTTACGGAGTTTTCCCTGAAACTTCCGTACTCGTCCGCAAGACGGCCTATCGCGTGACCTATCTCGTGCGTCATGGATTCTCCGTTTTCACCGTCCTCCGCAAGCGACGAATACGAAAAATAACCGCGCGGAGCCGCGGAGCCGAAATATTCTTCGGAATTGGAAAGGATATGAACGGAGCAGGCGCTGCCGCCTTTATCGAGATATTTTTCCTCTATGACGTCGCGCAGAGCGCGGAGCTTGTTCATACCGTCTTCCGAAATATACGTGGTCTTTCCGTAATGCGAGACGGAAAAATACGTGTTTTTCACCGTTCCGAAAGAAACGCTTACTCCGCTTTCCTCGGACGGCGGCGCGACGGCATAGATGTTGATTTTTGTCGCGTAGGACGCGAACGGCTCATAAGAAAGCATTCCGCGAACGCGGCGTGTCACGTCCGATATGAATTTATCTCTTTCCGCTGCGGTATAGCCGTCGCCGAAAAAGAGCATTACGCGGTTTTCGGCGTCGCTGCCGCATTTTTGAATGATATGAACGGGAAACGGGACGGCGTTTTCGTTGCCCGACGTTTCGGCTGCCGCCGTTTTTGGCAAAACAAAAGCAAAAAGCCCGATCATCATTGAAAACAAGATAAAAAACGCCGACGCGCGGCATTTGTTTCGCACCGTTTTTTTCATATTCTTTCTCCGTATTGAATTTATAATTATGCTTATAAGATAACACCGAACGCGCGGTTTGTCAACGGTTTTTGCGTGTTTGTTCGCGGCTCGACCGAAAAAGAGGACGTCGGGACGTGGCAAAAAGAAAAAAGAGACCTCGCGATCTCTTTTTTTTCGGTATTATGCGCCCGTATCGGGCAAAAATATCCCGAAACGGGGCTGTTCATTCGCCGCAAGAAGTGGTTTTTCGGTCGCGTTTTCTCTTTTTCAGGAGGGTCACGGCGAATACTGTCGCGCCGACAAGCAGGGGGATTCCCACAAAAAGAACAAGCGCGGCGACGGCTGCGATTTTGCCGGGGAAAGAACTGAAAAAGCCCGTTTTTACATATTTCGGAGATTCGGAGGCGGAAAGCGAAAATTCCAGCTCCGTATCGGGCAGCCCCGGCAGGGAAAGTTCATACCCCGTGTCGGTCTTGAAAAAGCCGTCAATGCCGCTTTCCGTGATAAAATACGGGGTTTTTACAACGATTTTCAACTCGCCGAAATCCGCCCATTTTTTTGCGGGCGAAAGTAGGTATTTATAACTGTAAACGCTCGGAGAATAACTCGCGTCGATGTCCGGATAAAGAGGCGCGGTCACCGTGTTCGTCAGGGTCTGTCCCGGCTCGAGAGAGAGTTCATACTCGTACCACCGCATCAGGGAAAAGTCCCATTTATCCCAAAAAATCACACCTTTTCCCGAGCCTTCCGAAAGATAATTCAGAAAAGCGACCGTGGCGTTGTATTTATCAACATCAAGGATCTCCGCATCGGCTGAATACTGACCGAGAGCGTAATCGGAAAACGCCGTGACGTCGGAATGTTTCAGGGTCACGGTTCCGTCGATAACATCTTCGCAGGCGCCGTTTTCATAAAGCGTCCATTTCAGTTCTTTTTCGGGAAGTTCCCCGAAAAAACGAACCGTGAGAGTGTCGCCGTTTTTAACCCAGCAGGAAACCTGATAGCCGGATTTCAAAACATTCGCGCCGCTCTGCGATTCGCAAAGAACGCGCGTTTCGGACTTATCTGAGCCGTACACAAAAGCCGCCGTTGCGGCGCTGTGCCGCTCGTCAAGCCCCTCGACGGAATATACAAGAGTGCGGACGGGCAGATCGGGGCGGAAAAACGGGTCGGAGACAAAGCCGTCCGAAAGTCTCGGCATATCCTCTTCAAGAGAAAAGGCGGTATACCTGTTTTTGAACGTGTAACGAACCGTCGCCTCCGCGGGTCTGCCGTCAACCGCGACGCCGTATTTTTCCGTATCGGGAAAAGATACGGATATCTTATCGGCGGCAGAGTCCGAAAATCCTCCGTAAAACGGCGGATTTCCGAAAGGAAAGACAAGTTTTGCGGTCACCTTGTAATCGGTCGGATTGCGAAAAACGTATTCGGCGGAAACCTTTCCCGCGTAAGCAAGAAAGCCCTTTTCGCTTTCGTAATACGTATCCGGAAACTCTCCGATATCGAAAGTCAGCGTTTCACGCTCGACGGTAAGAGGGCAGTCGTCTGCCGCGGCGATAACGCCCGAGGTGTCCGTCCCCTGCCAAAAGCGCGGCGCGGAATTTGCGAGCGAAGGGCTGATAAAAGCCGCAGTTATGAGAATAAGCGAAAGGAAAAACGCAAAAACTCTGTTTTTCATAAAAACTCCTTTCGTTGCGGCGGACAGAGCCGCCCGTTCTGTTTTTTCACAAAGACGAAAGTTATCCCGCCCGAAAGATCAGATGAGTTCGTAATCTATATCCGCGGGGAAGTACGGCAGCGAGAAGCCGAGCAGGTTCGCGCCCTCGAAAACGGCGGCGCGCTTGAAGCGGTTGGACTTGAAGCGGTCGTAAAAACGGTCGAGAGTCGAAACTATTTCGTCCTCGTCAAGTTCTTCAAACACGGCAAGGCAAAGATTTTTAATATCCGAATATGCGGCGTGGCGTTTGGCAAAGAAGAACATCGCAAAGTCGATGAGTTCGTATTTGCCCACGCTCTTTTCGGTCTCCTGTCCCTGTACAAGTTCGGGGCTTATCGGGGTCTCGGCGATGTCCGTAAGCACCTTGCCGAGGTCGCCGCCGCGGGTGGCAGCGATATTCTTTACAAGTTCGCGGACAAGCGTTTTGGGAACGGAAGCGTTCGGGTTGTAATGTGCGAGGTCGTCGCCGCCGAATGTGCACCAGCCGAGTGCAGCTTCCGAAAGGTCGCCCGTGCCGACAACGAATGCGCCCTCCGCGTTGCCGACGTTGAACAGGATATCAGCTCTGGTTCTTGCCTGTGCGTTTTCGTAAACAACGTTCTTGTTTGCCTCGTCGTGTCCCAGCGCTTCAAACATCGCTTTGGTCGGTCCGACGATGGATATTTCGCGGCAGGTGCAGCCGAGAAGTTTCATCAGGCTGTCGGCGTTCGAATGGGTTCTGGACGATGTGCCGAAGCCGGGCATGGTTATGGCGATAATATTTTCCGTGGGCAGACCCGCCATGCGGAAAGCGTTTTCCGCAACAAGCAGAGCAAGCGTGGAATCAAGCCCGCCGCTGACGCCGATAACGGCTTTTTTCAGTCCCGAACCGACTATGCGCTGATAGAGCGCCTGCGTTTGGAGCAGGAAAAGTTCGTTCAGATAGCGGGACGGCTCGTTTTTGCCGTAATACGGTATGCGCTCCGTTCCCCTGTTCGGGCGGGAGTAGATAAGCCCTGTTTTTTTGTCGCTGTCCGCGCAGGCGATAACGGTCTCGGGGCGTTCCTGACTTTTGAAATCAACGATAACGCCGCTGTTAAAGATGCCCGTAAAGCCCTTGTAAACGCGGTCCGCGGAACTTTCGCCGAAGCCGCAGTTTGCAACAGCGACAACGCAATGACGTTTGTTTGCCGCGTCCGCGCAGAACTCGATAATGTCGTTCTGAATGCACGGATAGCCGTCCATTGCGGTCGGAAGAAGCAGAACGTCGGCGGTCGTCTCCGTGCCCGACTCGGAGACCATAACGGTCTTTCCGCCTATCTTTACGGTGGGTTTCTGTATCAGGTCGCCGCCCTTGACGATAATATTATCGTAGCCGTAAACGGCGGTAACAAAGCATTTGTCCGTTTTTTCGGAATATTCGCAGAGTTTGTCGAGAGCCTCGTTGGTCTCGTCCGCAAAGCACTTATAGTGCGCCAGATCCGAGCAGCTTGCGCCGGTCAGGCAGTATGCGGGAAAAAGGTAAACATCGGCTTCGTTTTCGTCCATAACTTTCATCATGGCGTCCGCGTTGCGGAACGGTCTGCCGACGGAAACGACAAATGTCGCAGCCAAAATCTTCATAGTATTATCCTCTTGTTTCAGATTGCTGTTATTTTACATTTTATTATACAATATTCGGCGGGGATTGTCAATAGCGGCAATAGACGATATCATAATTGAAAAAGTAATCACCATAATTGCGTATATCCTCTTGACGAAACGGGAAAATTATGATAAAATACGATTAACCATAGATTATCCTAAAAATGCGAGGTGTATTATGGCATATATTACACGGGAACTTGAACGCAAGTTCTTAAAACTCAATGATTTTTTCAAGGTTATTCTTGTTACGGGTGCAAGGCAGGTCGGCAAAACAACAATGCTGAAACATTTGGCAAAGAATGACCGAACCTATGTCACCATGGACAATGCAACGGCTAGAGAACTTGCAAAGGCCGACCCTGTGCTGTTCTTTCAGACGTATAAACCGCCGATACTCATAGACGAGGTGCAGAAAGCACCGGAGTTGTTCGAACAAATCAAAATCATCTGCGACGGGAGCGACGAAAAAGGTCTTATTTGGCTTACGGGTTCGCAACAGTACAACATGATGAAGAAAGTGAGGGAGACTCTTGCGGGAAGGATTGGAATTCTGGAGCTGTATGGTTTGTCTGCAAGAGAAAAAGCGGGGCTTGTGTTCGATACGGATTTGGATTTCTCTCTCGCTTCCTTACAGTCAAGACAACGCAGGCTTCCGAAAAACGATGTGATTCAAGTGTTCAATCACATTTGGGAGGGCGGTATGCCCCAAGTACAGGGTGTGGATGACGAACTGAGACAGGAGTATTTCAATTCCTATATTGACACATACCTTATGCGCGATGCCACCGAAGCGGGAGGCATTACGGACACCGTTCGTTTTCGCAAATTTCTTGTAGGCTGCGCATCTCTTGTTTCGGAGCAGGTCAATTATTCAACGTTGGCTGAATCTGCCGACATCGCACCGAGCACCGCAAAAGAGTGGCTGAAAATTCTTGTCGGATTGAATATAGTCTATCTTCTTGCGCCGTATTCAAACAATGAACTCAAACGGCTGAGTAAAACGCCGAAGCTGTATTTCTGCGATACGGGACTTTGTGCGTATTTGTCCATGTGGCTGACACCTGATACGCTGCGCAACGGAGCCGCAAGCGGTCATTACTACGAAAACTATGTTGTGATGGAACTTGTTAAAAACTATGCCTATGCAAAGTCAAAGGTAAACATCACCTACTTCCGAGATTCCAACGCAAAAGAAATTGATGTGTTTGTTGAAGAAAACAATGTCATTCATCCGTTGGAGATCAAAAAAAGCGCGGCACCCGACCGTCGTGAAATCAAAAAGTACAGCGTATTGGATAAGGCTTTCCTGAATCGCGGAAACGGCGGAATCATCTGTATGTGCGAAGAACCGATACCGATAGACAAAGATAACTGCTTTATTCCGAGTAATCTGATATAATCAAATTCAACAACAAAAAGGGAATGAAAATAAAACAATGCCTGCATTTTTGCCGTTATCGGCAAAAACGGACGGTTTTTCGGTAATGAAAGCCAGATTATTGCCGATAACACAAACCGCTTTAGATTTTGTGCGGTTGACTGCACAAAACGCACAATTCTTCCGACTTTGTGCAGTTGACCGCACAAAAAACAAAGATATACAAAGCAAGAGCCCCGCCCGTCCGAGAGAGAAGTCTTTCGGGCGGGCGGGGTTTTATGCGGATTAGGAATTATTGAAATTATCGGGATTTGTGGTGTTTTGCCGCTATGCAAGGAATAACATTATTTCGCATTATGTGGGGATTTGTGGTTTTTATGTCATACGAGGGATAGCATTATCCCGCACTACACGGAGATTTGGGGTGTTTTGTTGTTATGCAAAGACAAGGCTATCCCCCGATTATGAGCAGGATAAGGTTATTTTGCGGCGTAGTTCTCTTTTTCGATAAGTTGCTTGCCCTGTGAGGAGCAGATCCAGTTGTAGAGGATTCTTGCGGGGCTGTCTTCGGGTTCGTCGGCGCGGATAACAACGTAGAAATCGTTGGAAAGTTCATATTCGCCGGAGGCTATCGTCTTGTTGGAGGGGGTAACGCCGTTGAAGTCGAATATTTTTGCGGAATCGAGCGTGCCCGCTTCCATATTGGTCAGATAGTAGTAAACGGTGTAACCGAGCGCGCCGGTGGAGCCGTCATAGCCCGCGATGGCTTCGAGAAGACCTATCATAGAGCCGACAATCTGATCTTTCGGGGGTTCCATGAGAGCGTCGCCGAGCGGGAAGAATTTGTCGAAAAGGGTCTGGCTTCCGCTCTGCTTATTGCGCTGGAAAGGAACGATATCGACCTTGTCGCCGCCGAGTTCGCTCCAATTCTTCATTTCACCCTTGAATATTTTTTCAACGTCTTCGCGGGTCAGGTTAGTGACGGGGTTATCCTTGTTGCCGATGAAAACAAGGCCGTCGGCGCCTATCGCGGTCATTTCAAGTCCGACTTTCGACTCTTCTATCATCTTTTTCGCGTCTTCCGAGGGTTCGTAGACGAGAACGATATCGAACGTGCCGTCAAGAATCCACTTGTAGTTATCGGTGGTCGAGCCTGCGAACGAAATCATTTTGTTTGCACTTTCGCGGTCGATGCCGCATATGGTGGCGGTAACGGCTTCGCCGAGAGGCAGACAGGCAAGAGAGCCGCCCATTTTGGGATAGTTGTCAACGGTGAATTTGAACGTGTCGCCCTGTTCCGTTGTTGTCGGGGCGGTGGTTGTGGGTTCGTCTTTCTTTGTGCAGGCACATACGCAGCCGAGCAAAAGAGCGGCGAGGAGAACGAGAGAAACGAGTTTTTTCATGGCGGGGAATCCTTTCTTTTTATATAATTTAATTGGGTTCTTGTAATAATTAAATCGGGCGCGGGAATAACAGAACTTTTGCAAGGTGCGAATAGGTATATAAAATTTTGTTTGGTTTTTGTCGCGGAAAATACGGCATTGCCCCGATACAGATAACGGCTGCGCCGCCGTTTTGCTCTCCCCCGACGCTGCATCGGGAGGCAAAACGGGAGTTTTTCAGCGGCTTTTATTCAAAGCAAATGTCCGATTTCGGGAGACGGGAAAATATTCCGGCAAATGATTTATCAGCGGAGCGTGTTCTACGGCGTAAAAGCGGATTTCCGTTTTTTTACGGCAAAACACTCACTCGGGCTTTTGCGTTTTTAATCCGTGAGGTTCATCGTTGTGCGGCAGAGCACGTTCCAATCGGAGTTAACCGTCCAAACATAGCCGTCACAGTCATAAACATACAATGTGCCGCGGGACGTTTCGACGGAATCAATAAAGGTGTCATACGTCCGAATAACGGAGAGGTCGTCAGGGGCAATAACGGAAAATCCGCCGCCGTCCTCATTCTTTTTCAAAAGATATTTGCGGTTCAGCAGTTCCTGATATTTTTCGTCGGAAAGTTTGCCGCTGTTTTTGTCGAGCAACCGATAACAATAACCGCTTCCGTCATCGTTGAACAGGCACAGAAGATACTTTTCGCTTTCACAATACATTATTTGTGGGCAGTATTCAGGCACGTCGCATACGGTTTTCAGGTTTTTATCCACAACGGTTTGCTTACTGCCGGTGCGGAGCAAATACAACCCGCCGCCCAATGCTTCCGCCCAATCGCATTGACGGGTCTTTCCCGAAAAATTATAAACGGTATCAGTGTCGCTTATAAAGAGCAGATCTCCCAAAGGAGATACTCCGCGCATGAAAGACGAAATATTACCCGAAACATCGAATGTCGCCTTCACTTTTTTGTTCTTGTCAAAGACGGTGACTGTTTTATTCTTTAACACAAATATGTTGCCGTAATCATCGGAGCATATACCGTCATATTCGCGAGGCAATATCTGTTTTTCTCCGCGATAAAGCCCGCATTTTCCGTCGGCGCCGTAAACGGCGAACTCACCCGGGGCAGTAGATACTGCGGCGGCAACGCCGTACTCGAATTTTTTGATTCTTTTGCCCGACTTGTTTATTATGTAATATTCCGAGTCCGAGCCGTAGACGGAAAGAAGCGCCGTGCCGTTGAAGAAATCGGAAACGACAGAGTTTTCATCGACTGTGAAAAGATATTTTCCCGTCGCGGAATAATAAGAGGTTTCGGACGCTGCGACAGATTCAAATAAAGAATCACAGCAACCGAAAACACCGTCTCCGCAATAAAAGGCGGATTTCTTTTTCGGAAATTCGAACATTGACGAACCGTCTTTCGGAATCAGGAAATAATCGGCAAGAAGGAGGTCGTCTTTGCGGTAACATTTTTCCAGCAGATAATAACCGTCGCAGTATTCGATGCTGTCGTAAACGGGATCGGTCACGATAACGCCGTCAACGGTGCAAAGACCGTAGTAGCCGCGAATCATTTCCGACATATATACATCTTCGACCTTTACGTTTTCATATTGAACGACGGAGCCGAGATACGGCACAAGTTCGCCGTAATCGGAGCGCGGGATAAGATTATCGACGTACTTATCAAACATTCGCGGCGAATCCGCCGACTTATACTTGCCGATGTCGGGCAGTTCGTCGAGAATTAAGCCCCACGTTGTCGGTTCGGGCGAAGAAGTCGGCTGTGTTTCGCCGTTTTTCTTGCAGGCGCAGAACAGCGCCAAAAGAACCGCGAAAAGGAGAAGAAGAGAGACGGTTTTTTTCATTTTCAAAACCCCTTTGATATGAAAATCTGCGATTCAACGGCATGGTCACCTGTCGAACGCTTTATATATCATCTGAAAAATCGCGCGTTTCGGACTTGCCTTTTTCGCCGCAGCCGAGCCGCGCGGCGGTGCGTTTCTTTTTCGGGAGCGCGTCAGTCTGTTGCGTTCATCGTTGTGCGGCAGAGCACGTTCCAATCTGCGTCCGTTGTGTAAGCATAGCCGTCGAGGTCGTAGAAATACAGAGTGCCGAGAGAGGTTTCGGACACGGCGAAAAATGTCGAATACGTCAGCAGAACTTTGCCGTCTTTGCCCGAAAAGAGGCTGCGGTGACTGCCGTCCTCGGTCGGGCGGGAATAGCCCTCAAAGCCGTCGATAGGAGAAACGTTTTCAACAATGCTCCAATCAGAGGTGTCCGCGAGTTTATATTCGTAAACTTCGCCGTTGGCGGGGTCAAGGGAGCGTTCCAGAACGACATATCTGCCGATATTAAAATCCGTGATATACCAATCTTTCGGGGCGGTATAAAGTGTTTTGAAGTCCTTCGAAACAACGCAGGATGCGACGCTTCCGTCTTCACCTCCTCCGTAATTGCCGCCCACATACATTTTCAGTTCGGGGATATACGAAAGTTTATCATACGGAAGTTTTTTTCCGCTGTTGTCTATCAAACGTCCGCCTACGGAAAGAACATTCGCGGAATATAAATAAACTTCTTCTTCCGCAGGGTCAACGGGAAAACGGGAGACCTCTTTGAATTTTTCATCAAGCACAACGGCGTACTCTCCGTCGCGGATAAGGAAATATCCTTTTTCGTATGCGGGTTTTTTATCGAATTTTCTGTCCGAAAGCGGCTTTGTGCCTTTGTATATCATATATTTTCCGCTGTCCGTCAGCACGGCAAAATATCCGTTGTCGGAAAGCATTTCCGCATCGGGAACGGTCAGCAAAGTCTTAAAGGAAGTATCGACAAAGCGTGTCTGACCGTCAAAAAGGAGACTCGCGACGCCGTTTGTGAAACGTGTCAGAAAATAATTGCCGTCGGAGTTGTCGAGCAGCAGTTTTCCCGTCGCGGAATAATATTTTTCGTTATTGTTTTCACAGTCATATATTGCGCGGAATACTCCGCAGCCCCAGTATTCGACATAAACGTTTTTTCCGAAAGAAAAAATCGAAGAGCCGTCTTTCGGAACAACATAAAAATTGCCGCGAAAATCAGAGGGGTCATACGTCGTATCGACGGAAGCCTTTTTCAGCAGATAGTAACCGTCGCAGTATTGAACGGACGCATAAACAGGGTCGGTGACAATGGTTCCGTCCTTGCGGCAAAGCCCGAAAAGCCCTTTCGTTTCGGCAAAAGTTCCGTCTTTAACCGTTGTGTTGTTCGCGGCGGCGTCCGAGATATTGAAAAAGTAATCCGCGACGGCGCCGAGATACGGCACAAGTTCGCCGTAATCGGAGCGCGGGATAAGATTATCGACGTACTTATCAAACATTCGCGGCGAATCCGCCGACTTATACTTGCCGATGTCGGGCAGTTCGTCGAGAATTAAGCCCCACGTCGTCGGTTCGGGCGAAGAAGTCGGCTGTGTTTCCTCATTTTTCTTGCAGGCGCAGAACAGCGTCAGAAGAACAGCGGACAGGAGAAGAATAGAGACGGCTTTTTTCATTTTCAAAACCCCTTTGATATAAAAGAGTACGAATAATAATATATAGTTTTTATATTTAATTTGACCTTTCAATATATTAGACGTTTTACAAAGGTTTTTGTGACATAAAACACGATTAGTTTACAAAATATTCACAAATACAAATCAGATGTCAGAGGTTCTCCCCTACGGCTGCCGCGCGTGCGGCATTTTGCGTTGTTTTATGCTCAATCTTTGTTTATCGGCGCGCAGCAAACGGTGTTGAAATTTTCATCAACGGTGTAGGCGTAACTGTTGCAATCGTAAAAGATAAAAGTACCGAGCGCGGTTTTGAGAGTGTGCGCCAGACTGTCAACTTTTGTTTTTTGTTCGCCCGTGACTGGGTCGGTGAGCGCAAGTGTCCGTTCTTTGGAAGAACCCGTGAGCAGAAAATTCTCAAAATCGGAAAAGTAATCCGCAAATTCAAAACTGCGTGTTTCGCCGCTTTGGGGGTTGAACACAAGCATACTGAGCTCGGACGTATCATAAAACACCGGAATATTGCAGGCAGACTCCCAATAGTTGACAATATAGTTCGCGGGCGTTACGAACACCCTGTTCAGGTCGCGGTCAAAGACGATTCCTCCGGCGTTAAAAGAAGCGGTGTAAACGCCGTAATCGGGATAAAAAACCACACTGTAAAAATCGTAAAGAAACTGCTTTTTACCCGAAGTTGTAAGCAAAAACGTGTCTGTATACGAGGTCGAGAAGCAAACGGCGTCGGGGCTGACTATACGGGCGGCTTCGACGTTGTTTTTCAGTCCGTCGCCGCCGATGTCGAACGTGCCGAGGGACTTCATGTCGGGATCAAACGCGTAAGCCGTCGAACCTTTTACAGCAACTATGCCGTTTTCGTCGCCGAACACGCCGTCGTATTCAACGGGAAGCAGCAGAGCTTTGCCGTTCGCAGTCACGCCGTATTTACCGTGTCCGTTGCCGACGGCAAACAGCCCGCAACGGAAATCTTTGGCTTCGGCGGGAGATGAAACGGTGTTGAAAGAAGTGTCGACAAAGCGGTATGCGTACTCCGACTCCCCGTCCGCAGACTCGGAAACAAAGGTTTCTTCAAGCGCAACGCCGTTATAAAAAGAGAGCGTGGAATCAAAGGGTTGGGTTTTGACAAAATGCAGAATCTCGCCGCGGGCGGTGCAGTATGTCATTCTTGCAGAATTCTTTGAAGAAGAGTAATAATACGCAAATATTCCGTCACCGCAATACGACGCCGTGCCGTGCGTTTTAAGTTCGGTCACAAACGAACCGTCGGCGGGAATTATCAAATATGTAACGTCCGTATCTCCGACAAAAACGGAAGACAGAAAAGAGGATATATTTGCAAGTTTGAACCGTTCGAGCAGATAATACCCGTCACGGTATTCGACGCTTTTGTATATCGGCGCTGTGACTATTCTGCCGTCGGCGGTGCAAAGCCCGTAAATCGGAGTGACGAAATATGTTCCCATAAAACCGCGGCTTGCTGCGGTCTCCTCGTCCAGATAATACTCACTCCTGTCGCCGAGATACGGCGCAAGCGTTCCGTAGCCGTCATCGGGGACGAACTCGGTCAGCGCCGCGTCGAAATATGTCGGAGAGCCTTTCGGCTTATACTCGCCTATGTCGGGCAGTTCGGCAAGAGTAAATTCCCGCGTCGGCTTTTTCGTCGGGTTTTCATCGGAGTTGTCGCAAGCGGCGAAAACCGTCAGAAACACGGCAACGGCAAGCAACAGAGAAAAAATCTTTCGCATCATTTTCGGTTCATTCCTTTTCTTTTTTTTCGCGGAGAGACAAAAAGACTATAACAGTAGTCTATGTTCATATTAACATATACCGCAGATTTTGTCAAGAGGTTTTGGGCGCTGAATTTTTTTCTGTGTTTTGCGGAAACAGAGATATAAAGGTAAAAGGTTCAATCAAGGTTTGCTGCAAAAAAAGTTTGCCGAGGATACCGACAAACTTTTTAATCAAAATTGTTTTTACTTGCAAGAAAAATCACCGACACAGGAAAAGCAGCAGAAATATACCGCGCTGTTCCGCCGCCGGCTATCCGCGAAGATAACGCCACGGGTAATTTGCCCGGCGCGCCTTGCGTTCAACAACAAGAAGAACGATAAACGGCACTGTTCCTGCGGCAAAAAGTCCGACAAGGGTCAGAATGACGGTCAATCTGAAATCCATTTTATATACGACGCATAGGAAAGTGATGCACACGCCGGTGAGAAACAGCCATACGGCGAACAAAATTCTGTCCGCGAGAAGAGAGACTTTTTCTTTTTTTATCAGAAAGTGCGTTGCGACGCAAAGCCCCGTGATAAGCACGGCTTCCGCCAAAACCGCCGCTATGCGGGATATTATACTTGCGGCGGATTCCTGAAAATCGGAAGGGAGCGGGAATATATCGGTTGCGCTCAACATCATTATCGCGGTCAGCAGAGACAACGCAACGGTTGCCGCAACGAGCAAAAAAGTGATGAACTTTCTCATATTTATTTCTTTTTTTCTGTTATTTAAAACTATTCACCGTATCGGTAAACTTCGCCCGAATTTTATCGAAAAACTCCGAAAAGAGAGGGCAAACCGCGCGGACGGAGCAGCTCAGCCCGCGCGTTCGAAACCGTATAACAACTCAACGTGAAAATTGGTGGGAGCATTCGCGGCAGAGGTAAACTTTCGAAGAAATTTTGCTCACTTTTGTGGAACGGCACTTCGGGCAGAATAAAATTTGAGTGTGCAGTTTTCCTTTGCCTCCGATGCCTCCCGCCACGTTTTCAAGTTCGTCATCGTTCATTTCATTGTTTGCGTTGTTTTTCAGTTCTTCCGACATTGTTGATGTCTCCTTTTCTTTATGATATATTATGTTTTAATTTTATGTCTGCGGATATTCCGCAAACGCTCTTCACTCTTTTATACGATGAAAAAACGCAGATGGCTATTCCAACGTATCAATTTTTTTTGCAACGTAGTAAAAAATCTTCATCGCGTCGGCTATATCGACATCGCCGCTTTTATCCGCGTCCGTGCGGAGCAGCGCGTCCCACGAAATCGACTCTTTTTTCGCAACGTGATAAAAAACAAGCATTGCGTCGGATATATCAACCTCGCCGTCGCCGTTCGCGTCGCCGACAACGCAGTCACGCAGAAAAACGGCCTTTTTTGCATAATAGAAATACCCGTCCTCGGTATTGATGCAGATGCTTATGTCTAACGTCTCGGCATCGGACGAAACAATAACCTTTTCAGCGGAGTATATCCCTTTCGCGATTTCGGTAAAATCAACGCTCCAGCCTATAAATTCCATCTCTATGCTCGCGCTCCATAAAATCATATCCTGCGGAGCGGCAAAACGGAAGGAAAACGGCATATTTCTGTAAACGTATTCGGTCGCGTCTATCTCAACGCGCGGAACGGGGCGCTTTTCGGGGGTATGGCCACATTCGGCATAGGTAAGCTGATAATACCCGTCCTCCTCGACCCATATACCGCCGAGGTGCGGTGTTATAATGCAGATGCCGGATGTAAAAACGGCAATGTCTCCCGCCGCATTTTCGCATTTGACAACGGCTTTCAGAATTTTGTATTCGACGCCGAAATCAGAGATGTTTGCCGTGAACGACAGCTTACGCGAGGACGGATCATACGTCATGGTATCGCCGTTCGGAGATCCGTTTTCAACGGTATAAGGCGTGACCGTGCCGTATTTAATTATTTCCAGATATATCGGCTTTTCGGTGGGCGCCCAACCTTCAGGCAGCGTCACGGACGCCCGTAACGGAGTGCAGGTTCCGGCTCTTCCGGGCAAAGCAAATGCTGCTTTTTCTTCAATCCTCTCTCCGCATTCGCATACGCCGTCCACATAAAAATGGCCGTGTTCTTCCGCGCTCGACGCAAAAGCGGCAAGCGTCGCGGCAATGCAGAGAGCAAGAAGCGCACAAATAAGTTTTTTCTTCATGGCAAAATTCCTTTCCGATAGTTTCAAAGAGTATATTTTTGTGTTTTTTCACTCTCGGGAAGCCTCGCCGCGGTCTTTTTTCGCGCCGACGGCAACTGAAAGCGTCCTCGTCGTTTTTGCGCGGAAGAACGGCAGACGCGAAGGTTTTTTCCGGTTATTTCAGCTCAAACTCAAACTTCATCGCAAGCATTTCAAACAGTTTTTGCATAACGCCGTTTGAAACGGCAACGATGTCCGTTTTGGATATTGCGTCAAGCACGGCGCGCTGTTCCGCTTCCGGCACTCGGTATGCCGAAAGGCTCATCGAAAGAAAACGTTCGAGTTTGTGCGCCAGCGTGAAATACTTATCGCACGGACGCGCCATATAACTGCGCATAAGGCCCGCAGAGCCTATCTCCATTTCGTAAAAATCGCTTTCGCTGCAACACGGCAGATATTTGCCGAAAATCTGCATGAGTTCGGTGGATGTCTGCTGATATATGTATTCCGCCGTTTCGGGGTGCGTGTAAGCCTCAACATATATCTCGCGCAGATTCTCGTTCAGTTCCGCAAGCGTCATCTGTATCGAAGTTTCGACCGCATACAGCAGCACGGGCGACGCGTTTTTTCCAACGACCGCTCTTGCCGAGCCGAACTGCCCTTCAAACATGACGCGCACAAGTTCCATAAGAACGCCGTCCTTTGTGCGGAAAACATTTTGAAACGTTCCCGCCGAAACGTCCGCGTCGTGAATTATATCGTTCATGGTCGTTCTCTTATACCCCTTTTCGATGAACAACCTCACGCACGCCGAAAGGATTCTCCTTTTTGCGTCTTCACTGTCATATCTCCTTGCCATAAATATCCCTCTTAATTCGAATTGGGTCATACACCTGAACCCATATTTGGTATACATACCAATTATAACACATATTTTTAGAAAGTGCAATAGGAAAAAACAAAAAAATCTGAAATTTCTCGGCAAAAACGATATTTTCGGCGTATCCCGTCTGCCTACGATTGACAAAGCATAATGTTTTTGAAATAACGGCTAATAAAAAGAGACCTGTGAGGGTCGCTTTTTTTTGCGCACGAAAAGAAATGAACGGCATAAAATGGAATGTGGGAATATGGGATGTACGCTTTATCTGACAGATTTCGCTCTTTGCCCATTGAATAAAAAACTCTCCGTAGTTTTTAATTCTAAAAAAAAACAGGTCTGCGCAACACACCGCGAAACCGCCCGAGACAGCGTCGAGGGTGAGTTGAGCGGCGGCGAGCAAGCGGAGCGCAGGCGCAGCGGCGAGACGGAATGAGCTGAAACAAGTGTGTTCGAGAGAGAATAAACCGTATTTCTTGCAATGAGCTTCGCGCGGGGATAAAACTATTGCGTTGATAAATTTCGGCGGGCTTTTTCAAGGAGGACAGTCCGAGACGGCAGGAGAAGAAATATGATAAAAAACATTATATTCATCGGCGGGGACGGGCGGACGGTCGAAGCTGCGAAAACGCTTAAAAAAGCGGGGTTCGGGGTTCGCCTTGTCGGGTTTGAAAAATATGAGAGCGGCGATACGGCTGACGCAAAAGTGCGGAAAAGAGACAATCCCGAAGCGGGGACGCAAAGAATTGACGGAACGGAAATCGGGCTGACAGAGGATGTATGCGTAGTGTTGCCTACACCGTGTTCAAAAGACGGTCAGACGCTTTTTGCGCCGTTTGCGAAAGAGCCTTTTCAGATTTCCGAAGTTCGGGAAATGTTGCGCGGGGTCGGGCTTGTTGTCGGCGGCGGTGCGAAAAAATACTTTTCGGAAGCGGTCGATCTGCTTGAACGGGAAGACTTCAAGATACTGAACGCAGTTCCGTCGGCAGAGGGCGCGGCGGCGGTCGCCGTGACAGAGACGGACATAACGCTTTCGGGCGCAAAATGCGTCGTTGTCGGGTTCGGAAAGATTGGCAAACGGCTGTCTGCCCTGCTCCGCGCATTCGGCGCAGACGTAACGGCAACGGCAAGAAAAGCGGTCGATTTTGCGGAGGCTCGGGCGGCGGGGATACGCATTGTTCAGACAAGAAACGTCGCCGCGGCTCTTGCGGAAGCGGACATTGTTTTCAACACCGTTCCGTACTCTGTCATCGGCGAAAAAGAGTTGTCGGCGACAAAAGAAACGGCGGTATTTATCGAACTTGCGTCTGCACCCGGCGGAATTGACAAAGAGGCTTGCGGGCGGCTCGGCAGAAAATATGTCTCCGCTCTCGGTCTTCCGGGACGGTTCAGCCCGAAAAGTGCGGGGCGGATAACTGCGGAAGCGATAAAGAATATTATCGAAGAAGCATACCGGATTTAGGCGGAGCATACGCGGCATTTGCCGAGATCCAACGCTGAATTATACAGATTAAACGGTGAAAGATATGGAAATGAAAGATGCTCGTGCGCGGATAGGCTACGCTCTCTGCGGGTCGTTCTGCACACTCAAAAAAATGATAGACCAAATGGAAACGCTCGCTTTGGCGGGCTATGACATCGTGCCGATAATGTCGGCAAATACTTATTCGACGGACACTCGTTTCGGAACGGCGGAAAGTTTCCGCGAACGGGTCGAGAACATCTGCGGCAGACCCGTTCTGCACACGCTTGCGGAGGTTGAGCCGTTCGGCCCGAAAAAGTTGCTTGACCTGCTTGTTGTCGCGCCTTGCACGGGAAACACCCTCGCAAAAATAGCAAACGGAGTTTCGGACAGCGCAGTGTCGCTTGCTGTCAAAGCACATTTGCGAAACGAACGTCCCGTTCTGATAGCAATATCGAGCAACGACGCATTGTCGGGCAATGCAAAGAACCTCGGAGTTTTAATGAACACGCGGCACATCTATTTCGTACCTTTCGGACAGGACGATGCGATAAAAAAGCCAACCTCGCTTGTGGCAAAAGTTGAAATGATTCCCGCCGCTGTCGAGGCGGCATTGAAAGGCGAACAGATTCAGCCGCTTTTGATGTAAAAAGTTTATATATATATATTATATATCAGTCGGCGGCAATGCCGCCGACTTAATGTTGCAAAACGAACACCCACGGGTATGATTGAATACGCCGCGCGAAATTTTTGCTTTTAAATACGAAAATGTCTGTTTACTTGTATCGCAAAGGCGTTTATCAGCTCGTTTTTGTCGGAATTTGCAAACAATTTGTAAACTTTTGTCTTTTTCTGTCACGAAATCCATTTTTCGACCGTATTAATTGGTAAAAGGAGGTAAAATCGAAATTTGCCGAGGTCGAGATGTGCATGGTTTGCGCAAGCAAACCTGTGCGGGCACATGGCAGATCAATCCAAACGGCAAGAAGAACATGGGCAAGGCGTCCCGTGTTCGAACCGAAAACATATAAAGAAGAAATTACATCTATACTTCTTCTTCTTTTTCTTCCGTTTCTTTGTTTATATGTTTTCAAAACGAAAACGCAAAAAGAGATACTCCTTCCTTTTCTTTTTATTTAGCATTACATCCTCTTAATGCGTTTTTGTCCAATAAAAAGTAAAAAGAAGACAACTCCTTTTCTTCTCTTTTAATTCTTCTTTTTACGCTTTTCCCTCCCGAATATAAAGTTTCAGCGGCTTGGAAGTAGTAAAAACTTGCCCCACCTGTGCTTTTTCGGGAGGCTTTTTTTGTCATAAGGCAACAATGCAAAGCAAATAACAGGCATTTGCACGGTTTTCAAAGACTTCGGAGAGACGAAATGAGGTTTCGGCAGAGAGGCCGAACGTTGCCGTATCGTCTGCGCGGGTTCGCCGAGATTTGACGTCTGATGTTGTGGGTGCGAAAGGTCGAGGTTGATGTATCGTCTGCTTCTGCGCCCGTTCCGACGTTTTTATGTTTCCGCAAATAATGCCGAACGACAAAACGGCTGATGACGCAAAAATCATCAGCCGTGTTTATTGTTGTATGCGCTTAATTTCTTCAACGCCGTTGCCCGAATACATTATGATTCGTTGACAAGTTTGCCGCTGATGTGTTCGGGCGTCAGTTCACGGCAAAGAACCGTGTCCGCAAAGCGACCTGTTTCGGAGAGCGCGTAGCCCTCGTCGTCGGTAAACTTTGCGGCAAGTGCGGCGCACATATTCAATGTAAAATCACGGTCACGCACGGGCTTTATGCGCCCGAAAACGATAACGCTTTTGATGTTCAGCGCCCATTCACCGTCTTTTCTGTACCCTTTGTCCATAACGCAGAACGACGCTTTGTCGCAGGCGGTAAGGGCGTCGATTTTATGCCCGACGCGGGCGCAATGAAAGTATATTTTGCCGTTATCGGCGTTGTAATAATGCGTCATCGGCAGTCCGTAAGGATAGCCGTCGTCGCCGATGAGCGAAAGCACGCCGCGTGGTTCGTTTTTCAGTATTTCAACGCATTCTTCGCGGGTAAGTCCCTGTTTGAATCTTCTCATTTTTCTGAACATATTTTTTCTCCTGAAACGGTTTTTGTCGCGCGGCGGGTGTTCGCGATGTCAAAACCTATCTGTGGATGTACATACGGGACGTGTTTGATTCGCCGTCGCAATGCACCTCGCAAAGATATTCCCAGCCGTAGCGTTCGTAAAACGAGGTGTGGTCGGTGACGAGCCAGACGGGCGATATTCCTTTACTTTTCAAATCTTCAACGGCGTTGTTGAGCAGCTTGCCCGCTATGCCCCTGCCCCGATGTTCTTTTTCCGTGTAAACGGCGCAGATATTCGGGGTGAGGTCTTTTCGGTCGTGAAAATCGTTTGCGATAACGCCGAGACCTCCGACGATGTTATCGCCGTCCATGCAGAGATACCAACCGTACTCCGTTTTTCTGGCAAGATAATCGTCCATGCAGAAAATGTAAGCCTGCGTGGGAACGCCCCGTTTTGATAGCCGTGTCAAGTAATGATGCCTTATCGGGCAATGCAAAGAACCTCGGAGTTTTAATGAACACACGGAACATCTATTTTGTACCTTTCGGACAGGACGATGCGATAAAAAAGCCTACATCTCTCGTTGCGAAAACAGAAATGATTCCCGCCGCTGTCGAGGCGGCATTGAAAGGCGAACAGAGGTCAGCGGGCCGTGGTCAGCAAAACAGCGATTAGAGGTCAGTTGTCAGCCGTCAGAGGTCAGTGATTGGCACGGCGGTTGAGATCAGTTGTCAGCGGTCAGCAAAACAGCAGTCAGCGATTGGCGGTCGGCAGGACTCCGCGTTCGTGTGGATCATGTGCTGGACTGCGTTATACGGCGTTAGGTTCTTGACCCCGCACTGATCGCGCTTATCCAGCATCTGTTCCTTGTGCTTCAACTTGCGATTGGCTCGTTGCTTTTTTCGATCCTTCATACCGATCGCCTCCTTTCCGTTTCGGTCAAGGTAGACTTCTCCCATCGGTTGCAGGAAACGCCTATCTTGGTAACATCCGCTGTGATTTAAGTGCTTTCTCACTCATCTCACTTGTGTTGTATCACTTTATGTTAGCGTTGTCAATAGCAAAATAACAAAATGTTAGAAAAATTTTTCGCACAGCCAAAAATAACAAAACAAAATCTCACAAACTCCTTGACAATTCTCACTTTTGGTAGTATAATGAGTGAGAAGTCAGAAAATGGAGTGTGCGATTTATGTTCCCTGAAAGGCTGAAAGAATTAAGAAAAGAAAAAGGCATGACGCAGATCGACCTTGCAAAAGCGCTCGGTGTTTCAAGCGGCACCGTTGCCATGTGGGAAACCGGCAAGCGCAAACCGAGCTTCGAGATGTTCGACCGCCTTACCGCATTATTTGATAGAAGGATAGATTATATCCTCGGTACGACCGACGATCCCTCTCCGCTGAAAGCAGGCGAGAGCGAAGCTATAATCCGCGGGCAGTGGGTCGTGCAGGAAGAATATGAAGATATCATGAGAAAGTTCTCCTTGCTCGATGAATTCGGTCAGAAAACTGTCGCTGGTGTTCTGCGCACTGAATTTGCCCGTTGTCAGGAACAAGGCACTTTGAAAAGCGGCAAGAGCGTGTCCGTATCTGTGAAGGTCAGAGAAGTGGTCGATCCCATCAATGAAGATCTGCCGGATTGAAAAATAATGAAACTAAAAGAATTCATTATGGTAGTGTGTCGTAACGCTGGACGCTGTTTTGGAGTCGCAAATAGGTCGGACTTTTATCATGACTTTCTGCGAAGTCTTTATGATAAAGGAGATTACCCTGCTTTTTACGACAATAAAGTAGCCTGCTTGGTATATTATACCCAGCTATTAGGGCATTTACCAAAGATGCAGGTCAACGATGAGTCCAAAGGAGAGCACTATATTTATTATTACGATCCGGATCAAGATTCAATCGAGTGCATAACGATAAAGAAAGTAATCATGAGTATGTACAATTCAGAAAATGAGTTCAAATTTGCTCTTGCGAGTTTGCATATGAGAGACCTTAATATTAAAGGCAGTTTTAAGTATGAGCCTGACATTCCGAAAAGAATTCTTGCCGAGATAAAACATTGACAAAGCCGTGATGATAATTTGAATGGGATAACGCATACGCTTGAAATTGTGTTTGCCGAAAAGGGTTGACATAGACGGAGAGGTAACAGCAGCGGACTTCCATACGAAAAAGGAATGGTTGCACTTTTTGTCAGTGCAGCGGTAGTTTGAATAATGCTCATAATCGTGATGCAGAAAAGAAGCCTTTCCGCACACGGGGCAAGGCGGATGCATCCGCCGATAATTTGCCTCCTCCGGCCTCGGTCGTTCGGGTGCAAATTGATGACAGCAGTTTCGGCAGAGATACTTTTGGTAACTATTTGAATCTTTGCCGTAACGATAAAATGAATGATTGTTAATGTTTTTACTGACGAAAATGCCCTTCACGTTTTTACATGCGGATTAAATATAGATACGGCGATTCGCTTTGAGAAAACGAGTGATCACAACTACATTATCAGAGACGATGTGCTTAAGCGATTCCTATTAACACACACGAGTATAGTGGCAAAAACTATTTTTTTCTTATCTACTGAATTGCGTTTAACTGATAAGAATCGAAACGTTATTTGCACTGTAAGATGGAACAAAGCCCCTATAATCGAATACTTGGATAGCGTTAACACGAGCAACAGGACCCCAATACGTATTAAGTCGTTGACGATCGAAGGAGCTAAAGAAGATATTATTACTTTTGCAAGCGTCGAGTTATATAAGAAGCTGAATTATGACTTGTTGGCTGTGAGCTATCCCGGAGCTCAAGGTGATCGATGTATACTTACGGGTAGCGGCAGAACTGTTTTGAGGACTTATGTAGATATTATTGCCTACAAAACTAAGGAAGATGGGATTCAAGTGTTTCTGGAAGAATGCAAAGAGAGTTTTTCCAGATCGCAGACTGATGTTGACAAGCTAAATAAAATCGTTTCCGGACACGAGGAACGGGAAGGGCTCAAAATGCTTTTCCGCAAAACCATTAGCCGAGATTCAATCAGCGATTTGTATATTTCGGTAGCTGCCAAAAAAGTTCCTTCACTTCCGAGATTTATAGTGGATTACATTTTTATGTTCGATCTTTCGTCAGACAGACAATACACGTACATCGACTATACAGTCGCACTCGTGAATACGACCTTGGTAACGGAGTTCAACCCGTTAGCAAATAACGGGCGTCTGATTGGAAGGCTAAAAATCAACAGACTATACACAATAGAATAGCAAAAAGCGGCTATACCGTGCATGATGCTCGGTATAGTCGCTTTTCTTGTTTGCCCCTCCCGAGAAGTGTCAGTCAAAACAATGTGATTTTACATTATCCCTATTTGACACCAACCGAAGCGAGCGGTTTTTGCGAACAGCCATGCGCGTGTTGCGCAGCAACAATTTCGCGCGGCGTATTCAATCTTTCGCGTGGGTGTTTACAGGAAATACCGCTTTGATTTTACCGAGAACCTGCAAAGTGATATTTTACCGTGATGATACGCGGTGCGCATAGTCTCCCAAACCATGCTCAAAATCAAGCCCGAAGCGGGTGTCGGTCTGCGCCGCATAGGTGCGCTTTATGCTGCCTACGGTCAGGTCAAGGGCGATGTCAACGGCGGTTTTGATGTCTTTTTTGTTCAGCAACGCCCCGAGAAGTGCCGACGAAAACACGTCCCCCGCACCGTGAAACATACCGTGTACGTTTTCGGAAAAAGAGAACCCGCTCTCCCCCGTTTTTGTGTCCGAATATGCCGCGCCGAGCGTCCCTTTTTCAAGCGAAACACCCGTTACGATAACGGTTTCCGAACCGAAAGACGCAAGTTTGCGCAGAATTTCTTCGATATATTCGCGGTCGTAGCCGTCGGGGCGGTATTCGGTGTTCGTAAGCAGGCACGCTTCGGTCAGATTGGGAGTGAGTATCTGCGAGCGGCGGCAAAGCGTTTTCATTTTTTCGGGGAATGTGGGGAGAAACGACGAGTAAAGCCGCCCGTTGTCACCCATAACCGGGTCGGTGAAGATAAGCGTGTCGCGGTCCGCAAGCGCGTCGATAATGCCGCATACCATGTCCGCTTGCGCTTCCGAGCCGAGGAAGCCCGTATAGAATGCGTCAACTTTCAGACCGAGACTTTTCCAATGGTTGACTATCTTCGGAATTTCGTCGGTCAGGTCAAGGTATGTATAGCCGTCAAAGCCGCCCGTGTGCGTGGACAAAAGCGCGGTGGGAAGCACCGAAACTTCAACGCCCGCCGCCGACAGCACGGGCAGGGCGACCGTCAGCGAACATTTGCCGACGCAGGATATGTCATGAATGGCAACAACTCTTTTTTGCATAATAACTCTCTTTATATTTGGATTTGATTGATATGATTTTTTTTGATATTTTATATTATATATAATATATTTTATCACCTTTGCGGCGGGCTGTCAAGGGACGAAATGCGGCAAATATTAAAATGGAAAAAACGCTTGAAATCTTTCGAAAAACAGGATTTCGCGCAAAAGCAAAAATCGCGTAAAGATAAAACAGAGAAAGGGAATCGGCTATCGGACTGAAAACGAGAAATTCAATTGTCGTCCTCTCTTTCCTTCCCGATGTCGGAGAGGATTATCTGCCATGAGTCGCGCATGGATTCGGCGTGACGGGCGCGGGGCTTGACAGAAAAGAGGTTTGATGATATAATGTTAATAGGAACTAATCCTAATAATATTTTTCAGAAAGAGGGTAACGAACATGAACGCAAAAAACATGTATGCGGGAACACAGACCGAGAAAAACCTTTGGGAAGCGTTTGCCGGAGAATCGCAGGCGAGAAACAAGTACACCTATTTTGCATCCGTCGCAAAGAAGCAGGGATATGAACAGATCGCCGCCCTGTTTCTGAAAACGGCGGATAATGAAAAGGAGCACGCAAAACTCTGGTTTAAAGAATTGCGCGAATTTTCCGATACGGAAAAAAACCTGAAATCCGCCGCGGAGGGCGAAAACCACGAATGGACGGCTATGTACGAAAATTTTGCCGCAACAGCCGAGGAGGAAGGCTTTTACGAACTTGCGGAACGTTTCCGCTCGGTTGCCGCGGTCGAACAGCTTCATGAGGAGCGTTTCCGTTCGCTTCTCCGCAATATTTACCGAGGAGAAGTGTTTGCGAAGAACGAAGTCACGGTGTGGGAATGCCGCAATTGCGGGCATGTCATTATAGGAAAAGAGGCGCCCTGTGTATGTCCCACGTGCGACCATCCGCAGAGTTACTTTGAACTTTACTCGGAAAACCACTGATACTTTATCGCGCGCCGTCGGCGACAGAGGATGAAAAAGGTCCGGTTCCGCGGGTCCGCGATAATATACGCGGGAAATTCCGCGTAGGAAACCGCGTCTGTTCTTTCCGCGGACGAACACCGTTTTGAAATCGCGTAAAGGAGGATACCGAGATGAAACAGCGTTTTTTTATCTGCGACCGTTGCGGAAACATTGTCGCTTTTGTTAAAGAGAGCGGCGTTGACGTTGTCTGCTGTGAAGAGTTTATGAAAGAACTCGTTCCGCACACGGTTGACGTTTCGAGCGAAAAGCACGCGCCGGTATATACGGTTGAGAACGGCGTTGTCGAAGTGAGTGTCGGCGCTCTGCCGCATCCGATGAGCGAGGAACACCATATCGAATGGATATCCTTGCGATCCAAGTTCGGCAATCAGCGCAAGGAACTGTGTCCGACGGGAGAACCGGCGGTCGGGTTTGCCTTGAGCGGCGGCGATGAGGTGCGGGAGGTATATGCCTACTGCAATCTGCACGGACTGTGGCAGAGCGACGACAGGTAACTGAAAAAGGAACGTAAAAAAACCGTACCGCAAGGCGTGACGGCGACGCGGTAAAGAAGAAATCGGCGGCTGAGGATCAGACTGCCTCAAAAAAATATCCGTCCTGCCTGTCCTATGCGGGGCGGGTATTTTTGAGACTCTGTCAGCCGACGGCAAAACCCGGAATCCGCCCCTGCGTTTTTATAAAAATACGGAGATGAAATCTATGATGACCCGAAGAGAAACAAAACAGCGCCGTCTTGTGTTGCAGGCGGTACGGTCAAGACACGACCACCCGACGGCGGAGCAGATATATGAGGACGTCCACGCAACCGACCCGAAGATAAGCCACGGAACCGTGTACCGCAATCTGAACTGTCTGTCGGAGGACGGAATCATCTGCCATGTGCGCGTTCCCGGAGCAGACAGATATGATCTGCGCACAGATCTGCATTATCATATATACTGTGTAAAGTGCAAAAAGGTTACGGACGCGCCGTATTCGTACAAACCTTTTCTTGATGCGGAAACGGAGGAAAATTCGGGGTATCGGATAATACGGCACCGTTTGTTTTTTGAGGGAATTTGCGCGGAGTGCGAAAAAAATTCGGGCTCTGCCGCGGAAAAAGAACCCGGTACGGGCTGACCGAAAGAAGGCTTCTGTCCACGGCGGAGCGGCGCGCAAGAGTTTTGCCCCAAAGGCGCGGCGGGCAGAAAAACGTGAGTTTTTTCGGGTTTAACGAAAAAAGCAGCAACGGAAAGTCTTTGCGAAATAATTTCATATCCCTCAGGCTGAAAAAGTTTGCGCGTCGGAGCGTGAGTATTCGCGGTCTGAGGGGTATTTTTTGTCCGGGAACGGGCGTTCACCCGTCCTCTCTTTCTTCCTCGATGTCGGAGAGGATTATCTGCCAGGAGTCGCGCATGGATTCGGCGTGACGGGCGCGGCGCTCGGCGGAAGAACGAGCCGAAGAGGGCGATGCGGTCGGTTTTGAGTTTTCCGAGGGCAGCGGGAAAGCGTTGGGACGGGAGTTCAGAACGGATTGACGGACGCATTGCAGGCGCAGGTCCGCGTCATCGGGATAAAGGGCGAAAACACGGGCGATATAGTGCTTTAACGCGGCGTTCGTGGGCGGCTTTTTGATGTAAAAACGCATTTGAACATATTCTTCGAGCGCACTTTTCAGGGATTCGTCCGCAACGGCGGCGATGATATCGTCGAACGTTTCGGAGCGCTTACTTTCTTTCTGTGACAGTATTCTTTCTTTTGATATTCTTTTATATTCATTATTCTTACGGCGGCAATTTACCGCAGGCGGTGTTTTGGCAGACGGCGGCGCAAGCCCCGAAAGCGTTTTTGAAGCGCTCGGCGGCAAAATGAGTGCAAAAAAACTCCGCAAACAGATAAGCAAACTGCTCGCGGGTTAAATAAAAAACTTGCCTTTTTCCGGCTTAGGCTGAATATGTTTTTCAAAAAGTATAAGAGTGCCTGCGAAAAATTTCCGCAGGCACTTTCAAATTCAAGTCAGGTCTGACAAAACTACTGCCTTACCGAATCGGTCTTCTTCGCCACAAAGTAGAATATCGCCATGGCGTCCGCTATGTCCACATCGTTGTCGTCGTTTACGTTGCAGCGCACCAGCGCTTCCTCGGGAAGCAGCTCCTTTTTCGCAACATGGTAGAACACGAGCATGGCGTCGGTGATGTCAACCTCACCGCTGCCGTCCGCGTCGCCGTAAACGATATTGAGGGTCGGTTCGATAGAATAAACGCTGAAATGATCGGTATCAAAAATCATAAAGCCGTTTGAATAGACAGCGTTCATGTCGGTCTTTGCGCCGTTGTCGGCGATATGGTAAACGCGCATATCAGCGCCGTTCATGCCTTGCGGAACGGGAAGAGCCACGAGGACAGAGCCGTTCGGCTGAACGGTTTCGCCGCCTTTGACAAGGCTTATATCAAACACCGCCTTTTCGGAGGTCTGCTCTTTTACAAAGACGGAAAGTTCCGCATTTTCGGGAACACCGCCGCCGACGGTCACGCCGCTTGACGTGTCCGTAAGTTCTCTGTATTCGACAAACGGTATGCCGTTTTTGTCCGCATAGGTTTCGGCATAAGAACCTTTAACGCCGTATATGGTCAGGTTGTCGCAGCCGTCAAATGCGGAATTGCCTATGTTTACAACGCTTGCGGGGATGAGTACAAATTTAAGTTCGGCGCAGTTCAAAAACGCGCAGGCTCCTATCTGCGTTGCGCTGTCGGGGATTTTTACGAAAGTCAGTTTTGAGCAGCCGTAAAATGCGTATCTGCCTATTTGGCGCAGTCCTGCCGGAAACGAAATTTGGGTCAGTTCGGGGCAAGCATTGAACGCGTTATCACCGATATTTTTCAAACCGTCCGGCAACCTGACACGGGTAAGCTTCGGGCAGGCCGAAAAAGCGCCGTCGGTGATTTCCGTAATATTCGGCAGGGATACTTCCGCAAGTCCCGAGCCGCTGAAAGCGTTAACACCGAGTTTTGTTACGCTGTCCGGAATACTTATTTTTGTCAAATCCGTGCAGCCCGCAAAGGCTCTTGCTCCTATCTCGGTCACGCTGCCGTCGGACGGGATAATGCTTGTCTTACAGCCGACGACAAGTTTTTTTGAGGATTTTTCAATAAGGCAGTTGTCAACGCTGAAAAACTCCGTGTTGTTTTTGTCAACGGTTATCGAGGTCAGCCCCGGGCAGTACGCAAATGCGGAGGAGGCTATCCATGTCACGGCAGAGGGAACAGTCAGCTGCGTCAATCTGTTGCGGCCCCAAAAAGCGGAGGAGCCTATCGAGGTCACGCTGCCGTCGGACGGAATAACGCTTGAAGCACAGCCCGCGATAAGGTTTCCGGAAGATATTTCCGTAAGGCAGTTGCCCGCGTCACTGAAAAATGTATTTTTTTCGTCAACCGTAATGCTTTCGAGAGAGGGACAATCGGAAAATGCACCCGCTCCTATATTCGTCACATTTGCGGGTATATTTATGCTTGTCAGACTGCCGCAACCCTGAAAGGCTTCGGGAGCGATAGAGGTCAAGCCATCGGGCAGAGTTATCGAAGAAAGAGAAGAGCAATCCTTAAACGCGCCCCACGCTATCTCCGTCACGCTATCGGGAAGAGTTATCCCGGTCATAGCCGAGCGGTTGAAAAATGCGGAATCGCCTATCACGGTCACGGTGTATCCGCCGAGCGTGGACGGAACAACAACGCTGCCCTCAACGTCGCCGTAATAATCCGTAACAACGGCTGTTCCGTTTTTCACGTCGTATTGCCAAGCGCCGACGGACTTTGCGGAGAAGTGCACGGCGAATGCGGGAACAAGAGAAAGTACCAGCGCAAACGTCAGCAGCACGGAAAGTGTTTTTTTCATTTTTTATACCTCTTTTGTTTTCGCCCGCAGACGAAAACTTTTAATTTTCACAGGTATTATACTACCGTTTAATGTTTTTGTCAACATATTTAAATTTTTATCATACGGAAAATCCATATCACGGAATTTATATCTCCGAATCAGCCGCAAAAGCAGTTCTTTATTAAATTGAACCCCATATTTTGCAAGCAAAAGTATATATCACAAAATTTTATAGAGTTGTAAGTCAAAGCCGACAGTTTTTATCTCGAATCAAACCCCTGTTTCGCGAGCAACAGCAGCGTTATAACATTCGGAAACGCCATAAGCGCGTTGCATATATCTGCGGCGTCCCATGCAGCACGGACGGGAACGAATGCACCGAGAAATACAAAGGAGATGTAAGCAAGGCGATACAGCGTCAGAAAAAGCCCGAAGCGGCGGCGTTTTCCGCAGAGATAGCGCAGGCTTTGTTCGCCGTAAAAGCACCAACCGACAGCCGTTGTAAACGCAAAAAGTATCAGGCATACGCCGAGCATAACGCGCCCGAACGGGGAATTTTCGCCGAACACGGGCGCAAGCCCTTTGGTGAAAGCCGAGGTTACGAGGTCGGCGGCTTCAAGAGTTTTTGAGCCGTTCGAAAGCGGCATATCCGCACCCGTGACAAGCACGGCAAGCCCTGTCAGCAGGCAGATAACGTGAGTGTCGAAAAACGTGCCGAGCATAGCCACAAGCCCTTGTTCGCGAGGGTCTTTTCCGTCCGAGCAGGCAAGGGCGATGGGAGCTGTGCCGACGCCCGATTCGTTTGAAAATATGCCGCGTGAAACGCCGAGACGCACGGTTTGGGAGATACCGTAACCGACCGTACCGCCGACCGCAGCGGACGGGTCAAACGCGCCGACAAAGATACGCCCGACGGCGGCGGGGAGCGCCGAGAGATTGCAGCAGATGACACACAGCGCAAGCACGATGTACACGCCCGCCATAACAGGCACGGCAACCGTGGAAAACGTGCTGACGCCTTTCAGCCCGCCGAAGATTATGACCGCCGCCAAAAATGTGGAAACAACGGCAAACACGGCAACGGAAAGCGGCACGGACGCGCCGAAAACGGAAAAACTTTTTTCTTTGCCGAACGCGCCCGCTATGCCGCGAACGCAGAGAGCCATTCCGTTTGACTGAACAAGCGTTCCCAGCCCCGTGACCGCGCCGATGACGCAGACAAGCGCAAAGAACACGGCGAACGCGCGCGGCAGTTTTTTCGCGCGCGGAAAACGACTTGAAAGCCCGCGCTCCATATATAAAAAAGGACCGCCGAACGGAACGCCGAACGCGTCGGTCTTTCTGTATTTCACGGCAAAAAAGCCCTCGGAAAATTTAACAGCCATGCCGAGCGTGGCGCAAAGAATCATCCAAAAAAGCGCGCCCGCGCCTCCGTAAACGACGGCGGCGGTCACTCCGACGATGTTGCCTGTGCCTATCGTGGCGGAAAGCGATGTGCAGAGCGCGGCGAAAGGAGAAACGCCGACGCCCGTCCCTTTGCGAAACACGCCCGCAAACGCCTTTTTGAAGCCCCTGAATTGAATAAAACCCGTCGCGACAGTCAGAAAAACACCCGCAAAAAGAATAAGCGCCGTGAGCGGCACGCCCCACAGCGCACGACTGATTTTTTCAAGAATTTCGACCATGCCGCACACTCCGCGTATTTTTGTAGATTTATATGCGGATGAACGATGAAATATTATTATTAAACATTATCGATACTCAACTTATTCGGAATTATATTGTGAAAGACGGAGAATCACCGAGCAAGAATTCTCCGTCATTATATACGCTTAAAATATGTTCCGACCTTATATCAATCTGTTTTTTCCGGCAGCCGATCGCGCGCGTTCATTATACTTATTCCGTCATATTGCATTTCGGGGTCATCGTCAAGCGTCAAAACAAATTTCGGATAACGGTCTTTGACGGCGGTCAGCGGACGCAATTCGCGTTTTAGAGTATTTTCGTCACGAACGGTCAGCGCGACCTGATAATACAGCGTCTCTTTCCCTTTTTGAGAAACAAAATCTGTCTCAAACTCGTCGATCTTGCCCACATAAACATCATAGCCGTTGCGCAAAAGTTCAAGATATACCACATTTTCCGAAATTCGAGCAGCATCAACGCGCCGCGAGCCGAGCAGCCGCAATTCCATACAAAGAGAGTATGCGTACTTGTCAAGCGCCGCTTTGGTCACAGCGAAAAGCCCCATGAACGGGAGCGGGTCGAGCGGCGCAGCGTTTTTCTCTGCTTCTCCGACGTTTTTTTCAAAACTATACCCGATAAGGTATAATTCGCACAAATCCAATGCGTTTTATACCCTATCGGGTATGATTTTATATTCAGATAAACTTTTTGTTTATTCTGCGGCAGTTGTTGCCGCTTCTTTTGCGGGTTCGTTCGCGCCGAACGCGGTCGCTGTATAGGACGTAACGCCGAGAATGGTCTCGCCGTCTATTTGAAGCGCGCGCGGGCTGTCAAACTCAACGGTTATCGTTTTGCCTTCAAGCACGGTCACGCAGTCCGTGTGTTTGACGTGTTCGCCCTTGAAAATGGACGGGAAGATAGCCAATGTCTTTATCTTGCCCGAACCGTGGAAAAGCATCGTTGAAAGTTTGCCGCCGTTTCTGACCTGCTCGGGGGTCGGCATCATACCGCCGCCGTAAAATCTGCCGTTCATCGTAGGCGCAAGCCATACTTTTTTGAACTCGTGACGAACACCGTCAACGGTAACGACCGCGTTTGTCGGTTTGTAGTGAAACAGCAACCCCTTAATTGCTATTCCCGCATAATTGATGTCTTTCTTTCCCTCGCCGCGCATTTTGTCGCCTACTTCGCAGCAATAACCGTCGATACCGTAGCCGATGCCGTTGATAAAGCGGTATGTATTGCCTTTTACGCAGACCGTAGGCAGATTTTTAAGATATTCGGTGATGTCGAACGGTTCGTCGTCCGCAGTTTTGCCGAGGTCGTGCGCAAAGTCGTTGCCCGAGCCGAGCGGACAGTAGAAAACATCGTGTCCGAGGTCGCGGTTGCCGACAAAGTTGATAAATCTGTTCAGCGTTCCGTCGCCGCCGCAGACGATGAGTTTGTCATCGGGCGCAAGGGAAAAAAGAGTGCTCTCGTAAACGCTTTCGTCGGTCATGTTGCAAAAGACCGCGCCCTCGCCTACAACTTTTGTCAGCCCCTTTGCGCTGTCGCCGCACTTGCCGTTGCCTGCAAGCGGGTTAAAAAATACATAAGTGGTTGCCATATTCATATTCCTCTCTTGCCGCCCGCCGAACTCCTTTCGGACCCCGGCGGACGTTTTCATATTCATTTATGGTTTTTCAGAGCCGCGGAACAGAGCATATCCGGAACGGGCAGACGGTCTTCATACGCCGATACCGTCCGCCCTTTCTTACGGGATAAGCGGATTGAACCGCAATACTCTTATACCCGAAGTGCCGAAAACTTTTTTGTCCCGTTTTATTCGCCGACAGCCGCTGAATTACTTATCAAGGATCTGCATAAACTCTTCGCCCGTGATAGTTTCCTTTTCATAAAGGAACTTGGCAAGTTCGTCGAGTTTTTCGCGGTTTTCGGTGATTATCCGCGTTGCTTTCGCATACTGCTTCTTAACAAGGTCAACTACCTTTTTGTCCACTTCGCGCTGCGTTTCCGCCGAGCAGGAAAGCTGGGTGTCGCCGCCGAGATACTGATTTGTCTCCGTTTCAAGCGCAACCATGCCGAACTCGTCGCTCATGCCGTAGCGGGTTATCATGGAGCGCGCAAGGTTCGTTGCCTGTTCGATGTCGTTTGATGCACCAGTGGTTATCGAGCCGAAAACGACCTCTTCCGCAACTCTGCCGCCCGTGAGCGTGGCTATCTTGTTCTCCATTTCCTCTTTCGTCCAGAGGTAATGGTTGCCGTCCTCCACCTGCATGGTATAACCGAGCGCGCCCGACGTTCTCGGAACAATGGTTATCTTTTGAACGGGTGCGGACTGCGTCTGCTTTGCCGCCACAAGCGCATGACCTATTTCGTGATACGACACTATGCGTTTTTCGTGGTCCGTGAGTATCGCGTTCTTCTTCTGATAGCCCGCGATAACGACTTCTATGCTCTCTTCGAGGTCGGACTGAGTAACGGTATTTCTGCCGTCGCGAACCGCACGGAGAGCCGCTTCGTTGACGATGTTCGCAAGTTCCGCGCCCGATGCGCCGGAAGCCATACGCGCAACAGCGGAGTAATCTATATTGGGTTCGGTCTTAACTTTTTTGGCGTGAACGCGCAGAATAGCCTCTCTTCCTTTCAGGTCGGGCAGTTCAACGGGAACGCGGCGGTCAAAACGTCCGGGACGCGTCAGCGCGGGGTCGAGAGATTCGGGTCTGTTCGTCGCCGCAAGAATGATAACGCCCGTGTTGCCCTCAAAACCGTCCATTTCCGTCAACAGCTGGTTCAGGGTCTGTTCACGCTCGTCGTTGCCGCCTATGCGCGAATCGCGCTTGCCGCCTATCGCGTCTATCTCATCGATAAATACTATGCACGGAGCCTTTTCTTTTGCCTGGTTGAACAGGTCGCGGACTTTTGAAGCGCCCATGCCGACGAACATTTCAACAAACTCCGAACCGCTCATTGAGAAGAACGGAACGTTCGCTTCGCCCGCAACGGCTTTTGCAAGCATTGTTTTACCCGTGCCCGGAGGGCCTACGAGCAATATGCCTTTCGGCATCGACGCGCCTATTTCCGTATATTTTTTCGGGTCGTGAAGATATTCCACTATCTCGGCCAAGTTTTCTTTCGCTTCGTCCTCGCCCGCAACGTCATCAAAGCGTATGCCGCTTGAAGACTTGACGTATACTCTTGCATTGCTCTTGCCCATATCGAACATCATCGAGCCTGCGCCGCCGCCCATTTTCTTCATCATCCAGCGGGACATAAGCTGCCCGAGAACAACAAAAATGACGATGGGAAGCACCCATGAAACGATGAAGCTTACGATGGGCGAAGTCTCTTCGATTATCTGCGTCGAAAACTTTGCGCCCGACGCTTCGAGACGGGAAACAAGTTCATCGTCCGTGCCGATATAGCCGGTCTTGTAGAGGTTGCCCTGCTTGTCGGAAAAAACTATCTTGTTGGACGCAATATCGACCTCGTCAAGTTCTTTCTGCTCCGTCATTTTGATAAACGTGCCGTAATCGACCTCTTTGACCTGCTTTTCCGCTATGCGCGGCATCAGAAGCAGGTTAAAAAGAACGATGACGAGCAGCGCAATGCCGTAATAGAAAAATAACGGCTTGTTCGGCTTTTTAACTTCGTTCATATAAAAAATCCTTTCACAAAAGATTTTGCATAACAAAATATAACAGTTTTATATTTCTAATACAACTTATTGTAACATAAATTTTCGATTTGTGCAAGTCCTTCCGAAAAAATGTTTTCGAAAGAGCAACGATTGTCCGAAATCATTGCGCACTGCGCACAAAAAGTCGAAAACATCAGAAGAAAAGCTTCAAATCACGATTAGACAAATCGTGATTTGAATACTTATTTTACAGCATATATAAAAAGAAAAGGTCTCCGTTTTTCGGAGACCTGATTTTCTTATTGAGTTTTGCCGCCTTATCAGAACAGTTTTATCTCTTCGGGCGGAAGTTTCTTTTCCGCGTAAACGTCGAGGAACCAGCTGAACGCTATGCTGAGTGCTCCCACGATAAAGATTATGTAGTGAACCCAATATATATTGCCGAAATGCAGCGTTTTTGTAAAGGGAAAGCCGAGAAGTCCGATAACCGCCCATACGAAAGCGATAACGTGCGTGAACCACTCTTTCGGCATGGTAAAGCAAAATATCGCCGCCACAAGGCATATAAAGAACAGCGCGAACGGAACGAGGAATTCGTTGTTTATCGCGTAGCCGGGAATGACGGAACGCCAATAATCTTTCATTTCATCGAAGTTGAGCCATATATAACCGGAGATGGAGGAAGTCTGACCGTCGCCGTAAGAATAGTACGGCAGGAACATCAAAAGCCATTGAATGAGTATCAGACCGCCTGTTCCGTAGGCGAGAAACTGTCTTTTTCTTGCGAGTTTTTCCAACATAACGCTGCTCCTTATCAAGCAATACTGACGATATTATATAACATCGCTCGGCAAAAGTCAAGTTTTGTCATAAAAAAATCGGTTTAGAGGAATCAATACGGTCACGTCAATTCGTTTCGACCCGTATGTTCCCCGCCGCGTCGGCAAAGACGGAGATGCAAAGAGAAGCGTCCTGTGTGACGTAAGTCTTTGCGCCGAGGGCGTCGAGCGAAGCGAGGACGGACGGCGCGGGCGTTTCGGAGCGTTCGGCGGTCGAAGTGCTTATTATTGCGATTTTTGCGCCGACACGCTTCAAAAATGCGTAGGAAGACGCTTTGTCCGAGCCGTGGTGCGCAACTTTGAGAATGTCGGCGGAGATGTCGAGCGGGAGCAGGTCGTTTTCCTCTTCAAACTGCGCGTCGCCCGTAAAAAGTGCGGTCGCTTTGCCGCCGCAGAGTTTCAGCACAAGCGAATTGTTGTTTTCGCCGTCGGCAAGGCGAACAGGTGCGAGCACGTCAAAAAACAGCCCGTTTTTGCCGACCGAAAAATGTTCTCCGACGGAAAGGCGGGTCACGGCAAATCCGTGCTTTTCGGCGCGTTTGTCAACCTTATCCTTGCCGTCTTCGTCAAAGTCTCCGACGGCGGGGGCACAGACTTTGCCGACGGAAACGTCGCCGTTTTCGAGCAGGTCGTTCAACCCGCCGATATGGTCTTTGTCCGTGTGCGTGATGAACACGGCTTCAAGCGAGGTCACGCCGAACTTGTCAAAAGCGGTCCGCAAAACGGAATAAGAATCCTTTGTCCCCGTGTCTATCAGATAAAAAAGTCCGTCGGCTTCAAGCAAAATCGAGTCGGCTTTTCCGACGTTGAGAAAGCGCACCGTCCAAGCGGCTTTCGGCTCGTCAGGGGAAGAGTTCTCGGTTACGGACGTCGTGGGGTCTGTGTTATCGCGGCAGGCGCAAAAAAGAGTCAGACACGCAAAAATCACGGTAATAGCAGCAAAAAAGCGTTTCATTGCATTTCCCCTATCCGCTCACATACGGTTTTTATGTATTCGTCCCACGACGGCCAGCAATGCGCGCCGCCGGGTTCGGAAAGCGTTGCGTCAAAGCCTTTTTCTTTCATCAGAGCGAAAAGTTCGCGGTTATCCGCAAGGCAGAAATCGTCCTTGCCGCAGATAAGTTCGAATTTGGGATAATCGGCGGCGTTTTCCGCTTCCGAAACAAGGCTGAAAACATCGTCTTCCCGTTTCGGTTCATCGCCGAAAACCGCGCGTCTTTCGGCTTCATTCGCAATATATTTTTCCGCATGAAAAGCGCCCGAAAGAGGGAACGCCGCACGGAATTTTTCGGGATACAGCAGCGCGAATTTTGCCGCACCGTAGCCGCCCATGGAGTTGCCCGCAACAAAAGTATCCTCTCTGCGGGTCGAAACGCGAAACATATTTTCGATTTTTCGCGGTATCTCCTCAAAAACAAACGTGCGGTAAGCAAGCCCCGAGGCGGTGTTCGCATACCACGAACGGTGTCCCGAAACAAGCACAACGCAAAGGTTTCCGACCGCTTCGGCGTACCGTTCGAGGTTGGTTCGGTGCAGCCAGACGGACGGAGCGTCCGAAAGTCCGTGCAGAAGATAAAGCACGCGCGCGTTTTTGCCGTTTTCGAGCGTCGGCATTATAACGCGGACGTCCATATATTCGGAAAGCGTGTCCGAGTAAAAATCAACGGTCAAAACAGAGGTCATTTCAGTTCATCCTTTCCGATAAGTCCGTAATCTCCGCTTTTGAGAAGCGAGATGTATTCATCCGTGTTTTCGGGAACGGAGCGAACCCATATTCCCGAAAGTCCGACAACGTCGGGGTCGTGACAGTCCGAGCCGGCGGTCATAATTCCGCCGTGTGCGCGACCGACTTTTTCCGCGAGGTCGTTTTTCGAATCGTGGCGAGGGTGCGCGTTCAGTATCTCGTAGCCGTCAACCGCTTCACCCTCAACGGGCAGACATTCGCCGCGGAACGGGTGCGCCTGAATGAGCAGTCCGCCGCGGGCAAGCGTGCGCCGATGATATTCGCCGACGGTTTCGCGGTCAAGAAGATCTACCGTCCGACGCAGAAAACTTCTGTCCCAGCCGAGCATTATAAACTCGTCGGGACAAGTCGCATCAAAGCAGAGTTCGCTGCCCTTGTACACTCTCATTCCGCGTGTTTTGCCGTATTCGACGGCGTTTTCGTACACGTCCGCCATACGGTCGGCAACGGCGTGTCTGTCTCCCTCTCGCGGCAGCGTGTAACCGACGCGCAGATGGTCGCAGAGCGTTATCGCGGAATATCCTGCGGCGGCATAGCGGTCGATGAGCTCTCGGACGGGAATATTCCCGCACGGGCTGAGTTCCGCCGTGTGGCAATGAGTTTCTATTTTATAAATGTAACCGTTTTGCGGGGTTCTGAAAGACATAGAGAAGTCCTTTCGTGCATGAATACAATAGCAACAATCCGTTCGGCTTGCCGCACCGGTAGAGGATGTAAAAAAGCTTACGGTTTTTTCGGTTCCTATACGGCTTTACTGAAATATAACATACAATCATTATACCCTTGTGATGTGCCCATCACAACTTTTCGTACAGTTTCTTTCCTTTCGTTGCAATCAGCGCCGTAACCACGGCAAGGAACGCGACCTCGGCGGCGATAACGATAACGGGAGTTACGACAGCCGACGAACCGACGCCGTAAACGGCAAACAAGAATGCGACAGCCAAAAACGGAAGCATGATAAGCGTGGGCAGGAACATTCCGATAACGGCGGCGGCGCCTTGTTTTATTGCCTGCGCTTCGTTTACGAAATCGAGACGCGGAAAACGCAGGTTTGCAAGAAGCCCGAGCACGGCAACGACAAGCGGCAGAATAACGGCGCTGACAATGAGCGCAATCCCCGACACGGCATCAAGTCCGAGTCCGAAAACAAGAACGAGCGTACCGATGAGAGAACTTGGCAAAAGTATGGTAAGGCAAACGCCTATTTTTGCGCCGAACACGCTTTTTGCCGCGATGGGAGAGGAGCGCAATATCCACAGGCTCTTGCCTTCGAGAGAGACCGACGCGGCGGTGGTGCAGCCCATGGCAAGCGTAAATACCTGAAACAGCACGAGCGCGGGCACGGCAAAAGCAGCCCCGTCACCGGTCAGCATCGCAAGATACGAACTGTCGCTGAAAGTGAAATACACCGAGCCGAATACGAAAAGCAGAGGTCCGATTATCGTGTTGACGACATAGGTCGTTGTTCCGAAATATTTTTTGAGTTCTTTTGCGTAAAGCGCCGCGCCGACGCGGGACGCCTTAATATCTGTTTTTTCAAGTTTTCTGCGCTTGCCGCCGCCCTGTCTGCGTCTGCGTATAATCGGGAAATACGCAAAGGCGAGAAGCCCGACGACAACGGCGCATATCCCGACGCTTGCAGCGACGTAGAGCAGCAGCGAAACAAAGTTGCCGCCGACGGCGTTGTCCAGCAATGCAAGCGGGAAATATATCTTTTTCATCGCATTGGTAACGGCGGGGTTTATCATCAGTTGCGTCATGCCGTCGCCGCCGTAGAAGAACCACATATAAAGCCCGACAAGCCCGAGCGAAAGAAGCGTTGAAACGACTTTGCCCAGCACGTTGTTCTCGGGGATAAGCGATACGAAAAACGCGAGAATGACGGACACCGCAAGCGGTATCATCGGCAGCAGAAGCAGATTAAGTATCATCGAAAGCACGGTGCAGAACGTTATGTCCACGTTGCCCAACGCAAAAACGACAATGTAGGACGGAAGCACGAAAACCGTCGAATAATAAAGCAGGGACACATACTGTCCGACAAGTTTTGACCAAAGCACCTGCGAGGGTGTGACGGGCAGGGACATCAGAAAATCAAAATCGCGGCACTTGAAAACGTGCGTTGCCAGCCCCATCGTGCCGAGGAACAGCGTCATTGCCGAGCCGAGGATATTCGCAACGGTTACAGCCCCGTAAACGGAAATATCGCTTTCGCCGTCAACCGCGGCAACGACCATGCCCGCATAGACCGCGCCCATGGAAAGAATTATAAGAACGCCTATCAGCCCGTACATAACAAGCGTGGTCGCGGCGGAGGCGACTTTGGCTTTTTTCTTGCGTCCCGCAGAAGCCGCAAGGAACGTCTGCTGAACGGACAGGCGCATAAGTATCAGAAATCTTTTCATTTTTCGGTCAACTCCATAAATACGTCTTCGAGGGACGATGTGCCTTTAACCTCGTCGATATCGCCGACGGCAACAAGTTCGCCGCCCTTGATAACGGCAATTCTGTTGCAGAGTTTTTCGGCGACTTCGAGGACATGAGTCGAAAAGAGAACCGCGCCGCCCTTTGCACACATTTCTCTCATATAATTTTTGAAAACAAGCGCGGCTTTGGGGTCAAGACCGACAAACGGCTCGTCGCAGATAAGCAGTTTGGGTTCGTGCAGCAGGCTGCCGATTATCGCAAGTTTCTGCTTCATGCCGTGCGAATACGCCGCAACGGAAGAGTTCAGGTCGCCCGCTATCTCAAATTCCTCCGCATAGCGTGTGATACGCTCCGAACGGACGGATTTCGGCACTTCGAAAATGTCGCCGATGAAGTTCAGATATTTTATACCGGACATAAACTCGTAAATATCCGGATTATCGGGCAGATACGCAACCTTTTTCTTGCACGTCAACGGGTCTTTCTTGATGTCCGTTCCGTCTATTTTGATAGTACCCTCATCAAATTCGAGAATGCCCGCGCACGCTTTTATTGTCGTTGTCTTTCCCGCGCCGTTATGACCGATAAAGCCGAAAATATCGCCGCCGCGAACCTCGAACGAAAGATTTGTCACGGCATTTTTCTTGCCGTCGTAACTCTTGGTGAAGTTGCTGATTGAAAGCATATTTTCCTCCTTGCGAAAACTTTTTTCGCAAATTTTATTGTGTTTTTTCTCTTTTCGGACATACTCTGTCCCACGTTCACCGCCGTGTCGCGGAATGCGCGCACTCACGCCGAAAAACCAATCAAAAACAGATGTTTTCTTTTCGCTTTTCATAATACACCCGCGCCGCCGCATTGTCAATACACGCGCGGCAGATTTTACAAAACAGTAGTAAATCAAAGAAGCTGCGCCATATAAAGCGGCAGATGTATTATCCCGTCCTTGACACACACGTCCTTATCGTAAAGAATATACGACTTACCGATTTTTTGCGAGAAACGGCAGCGGAATTTGTCAAGAGATATATGGCTTCTGTAATTTCCCGATTTGACTTCGATGGGAGCTATCCTGTTTTTCTGAGTAATAAGAAAATCTATTTCCATATGATTTTCTCTTTCGCGGCTGTCGCTTCTCGAATAAAAATACAGACGATGTCCTCCCGCGCGGAGCATTTGCGCAACGACGTTTTCGGTTATCATACCCTCATTGATGTTCAGTTTGTCGAAAAGCACCGAGCGATAGAGGTCGTTTTCGGTATATTTTCCGCTCATAAACGCTTGCGTCACAAGCAGACCCGTATCTGCCATATAGCATTTTTGCGTCGAATGGTCGGAACTCAACGCAAGTCCGACGCTCGGGTCGGTCGCATTAAAGCAGGCGTTGACTATCATTGCCTCGTTCAGCCACACAAACGAATCTTCGTAGGAACGGAAACGCGCCGTTTTTCCGAGAGATGAAATTTTATATTTTTTTTCTTTTTTGGCAAGTTGTTCGGGTATTCCGTCAAACACGGCAAATACTTTATCCTCATACCCTGCCGCGAATTTCGAAACGTCCTCCCGATACAGATTCAGAATCCGCCTTTTTACCGTGTCGGCTGCGGCAAAATCCCCCCCGTCGAGATACGCAAGAACCGCTTGCGGCATACCGCCGACAAGCATATACCGACGGAAATCATTCAGAACTTTTCGGTGAACCGCCTGACCGAGCGGGGTCAAAGACTCAAAGCACCGCCGTATAAGCGGATATGTCGCTTCGTCCCCGAGCGCCCAAAGAAACTCTTCAAAATCAAGCGGGAACATTTCGAGATGTTCCTCTTCCGAGGGAATTATAATATCCTGCACGTTCTTTTTAAGACGAATCAAAGAGCCTGTTTCAACATAATCGTAACGTCCGTCCGCAACAAGATATTTTATCAGTTGACGAGCTTTAGGAAATTGCTGAATCTCATCAAAGACAATAAGAGATTTTCTTTTATAAAGTCTTGTCGAATAAAGAGACGCAAGTTTTGCGAAAAACATATCAAGGTCTGCGCTGTCGTTTTCAAAAATATCAAGAACGCCTTGCGGTGCATTTCCGAAATCAATTATGACATGGCTTTTATACTCTTCCCTTGCAAATTTTTCAACAATAAAACTTTTTCCTACGCGGCGGGCGCCGTCTATCATAACTGCGGTCTTGCCGTTTGACTTTTGTTTCCATTCGAGCAATTCATCATATATTTTTCTTTTAAGCATCACAGTCATCTCCATCACATCGAATATTTTGTTCCGTTTCAAGCATATTATAACACACCAATCACGAAAATGCAAGTATCAAAACAAGTTTTTTGCACGAAAATGCAACCTCGTAAGTTCAAATTCTGCACGAAAAAGCAACCTCGCACATCGGATTTTTGCACGAAAATGCAACCTCGCGAACGCGAATATTGCACGAAAAAGCAGGTTCGCGCGGTTTTGAGCAGTCAAAAATGCGTTTTAATTTTTCGGTTTTTCGCGGCACGGCGCTTTTACGGTTTCCAATTTTCACAAAAACGCTCGAAATATATCTTTACATTTCCGCACGCGTATGATATAATATATAATAATAAATTATTGTCAAATACACGCGCGTCTGCGCACCGTGCGCGGGCGCGAAGACATAAGAGAGGAACATCACGATGAAAAACAAGGTTCTTGCATTTGATTTCGGCGCTTCGAGCGGCAGAGCGATTCTTGCGACATACGAGGACGGCAAACTGACGCTTGAAGAAATGCACAGATTTTCAAACGACCCCGTTATGGTTCACGGCACGTTTTATTGGGACGTATTAAGACTGTTCCATGAGATAAAACAGGGTATTCTCAAATGCGTAAATTCGGGCAACGGGGACATAACCTCGATAGGCATAGACACATGGGGCGTCGATTTCGGACTGCTTGACAAGGACGGCAAACTGCTTGAAAACCCCGTTCATTACAGAGACGAGAGAACAAAGGGCATTATGCAGAAAGTTTTCGAAGTCATTCCGCAGAACGAGCTTTACGACAAAACGGGCATACAGTTCCTGGACATCAACACGCTTTATCATCTCTATTCGCTCAAACTGAACCGTCCCGACGTGCTCGAAAGAGCGGAGACGCTTCTGTTCATGCCCGACCTTTTCGCGTATCTGCTGACAGGAGAAAAGAACGTTGAATATACCATTGCTTCCACCAGCCAGTTGCTGAATGCGAAAGAGAGAAACTGGGACTTTGACATGATCGACCGTCTCGGTCTCAAACGCAGTCTGTTCGGAAAGATAACTCCTCCGGGCAACGTTATCGGCAAACTTTCGAAAGACATTGCCGACGAACTCGGCATAGCGCAGGTAGACGTTATCGCGGTAGGCTCGCACGACACGGCGTCCGCCGTTGTTTCCGCCCCCATAGAAAAGGGCGAAAAGGGCTGCTACGTTTCGTGCGGCACATGGTCGCTGCTCGGTGCGGAGACAAAAGAGCCGCTGATAAACGAAAAAACGTTTGAAGAGAACTTCACAAACGAGGGCGGCGTTGAGAATACAATCCGCTTCCTTAAAAACATTTCGGGACTTTGGATATTGCAGGAAACGCGCCGTCAATGGATAAGAGAGGGCGACAACATTTCGTTCAAGGACATCGACAAAATGCTGCTCACCGAAAAGAGCGCGAACGTTTACATAGACCCCGATTACGCGCCGTTCGGCAAACCGGGAAATATGCCCGCAAAGATAAACGAGTTCCTCAAAAAGACAGGTCAGGCGCTGCCGCAGTCCAAAGGTCAGTATGCGCTCTGCATTCTGGAAAGCCTTGCGATGACTTACAGATACTATATCGAATCGCTTGAAAAACTGCTCGGCGAAAAGACCGAGGTCGTTCACCTCATCGGCGGCGGCGTAAAGGACGTCAACCTTTGCCGCTTCACCGCAAACGTTACGGGCAAAAAGATAACGGCGGGTCCCGTTGAAGCCACGGCGATAGGCAACATCGCGGTTCAGCTTATCGCGCAGGGCACGATAAAGGACGTTGCGCAGGCAAGACATGAGTTCTGCTCTGACGACCTGAAAATCTACGAGCCCGAAGACAGCGCTGCTTGGGACGCAAAATACCAAGATTATCTCAAATACAAATGGGCTTTGCAGGACTGATATAAGCCCGAAAAGAGTGACGGAAATGTACGAAGAAATCAGAAACGAGGCGCGGCGGGCGGCTGAACTGCTCGTCGCAGCCGCAAAACTCAAAAAAGGCGACCTTTGCGTTGTGGGCTGTTCGTCCAGCGAGATAGTGGGTCAGCGCATAGGCAAAGCTTCGGTCTTTGAAGTGGGACAGGCAGTCTTTGAAGAGATATACGGCGTGCTGAAAAAGAACGGCATATATCTGGGCTGCCAATGCTGCGAACACCTGAACAGAGCCGTGGTGGTAGAGGGCGAGTACGCGCAGAGCCACGGTCTTGAAGAGGTCAACGTCGTGCCGCAGCCGAAAGCGGGCGGCTCATGGGCGACCGCAGGTTACAAATCGTTTGAACACCCCGTCGTGGTCGAAGAGGTCAAAGCCGACGCGGGTATGGACATCGGGGACACGCTGATAGGTATGCACTTGAAGCGCGTTGCGGTGCCCGTGCGTCTCGACGTCAAAAAGATAGGCGAAGCAAACGTTGTTTACGCCCGCACGCGCCCGAAGTTCATCGGCGGTTGCAGAGCGGTTTACGACGAGGAGAAAATGTGATATGCCACCGGGAATTGAAATCGAACGGAAGTATCTGATAAAAATGCCCGACGAAGAGTTTCTTGCAACGATAGAGGGTGCAACGGTCACGGATATAACGCAGACATATCTTGTGCCGGTTATCCCGACTTTTACGGAAAGGGTCAGAAAAGCCGAAAAAAACGGCAAGGCGGTATACACATATACGCTCAAATTCGGACATTCACGCAGCATGAGGCACGAACAGGAAGAGGCGTTGGACGAAAAGAAATACCTATCCATGCTGAAGCAAGCCGACAAAAATCTGACGCCGATAAAAAAGCGGCGCTGGAAAATTCCGATGAAAAACGGACTTTTTGCGGAGATAGACATTTATCCGTTTTGGAAAAAGCAGGCGATATGCGAGGTCGAAACGGAGACCGAAGACGAATATTATACCCTGCCAGATTTTATAGAGGTCATACGCGAAGTTACGGAAGACAAGAGTTACACAAACAGATCCATGGCATTTTTTGTGCCGTTTGAGGATAAAGACCTGTGAGCAAATTCAAAAAAATAAATAAAGAGGACGTCGCCGCCGCGCAGGCGAAAAAGAAGCAGAGAAAAATCATTCTGCGAGTTCTGGGCGCGGTGGTTCTGCTTGCCGTTGCCGTGACGGCGGTCGTATATTTTGTGCCGAAGAAAAACGGCGGGTTCGGCTTTGAGCAGACAAAGACATATTTCGAGGTTCGCGGATTTCTCAAAGACATAATAGCGGAAGACCTCGATTCCGCAGTCGAAAACATTTGGTTTTTCGACAACGAGGAAAACTTGGAAAACGGCACCGAACTTTCAGAGGAAGAGGCTCAAAACGTTTGGAAAAAGCGTGTCGCGGCACAGAAAAACGGCGAATACGCAAATTATATCGAGGATTTTTCCGACCTGAAAGTTTATAAAAAGGACGGCGTTTTTTACGCCTCGGTAAAATTGCATACAAGAGAACGCGGCGTTGCGTCTTACAGGACAACGACTTTGCGTTTTGCAAACGGAAAAATATATACCGTTGCCGACTATTCGACGGAGCAGCTCAATCCGCTCGAAAAGGCGCTTTCGGGGTATCTCGGCGAGTAAAAAGTTTTTGTATCGAACGAAGCTTGCCTGTCTGACCTGTGTTGCGAGCCGACAGTCAAAAAAAACGGTTTCACCGCAAAGACGTCGGAGAGTTTTTGTTATGTTACATGATATAATGCGCGCATTCCGTCCGCTCCCCAAACTGAAAACGGAGCGGCTCGTACTCCGCCGTCCGTATCTTTACGACACGGACGATATATTCTTTTGTATGTCCGACCCGAGTATATCCCGTTTCGAAACGTGGGAAACGCACCGTTCGAACGCGGAGACCGCAGAGTTTTTGAACGGGCTTATTCTGAAATACGAAAAAGGCTCTTGCACTTCATGGATAATCGAGCGCAAAAGCGACGGGCGGGCAATAGGCATGATAAACCTGCACGACATCGCGTCGCTGAGCCGCCGCGCCGAAATGGGCTATTGGATAGCAAGCGATTGCAGGCGCAGAGGTTACGCTTTTGAAGCGGCGTTTGCCGTTATGGATTTCGGTTTCAACAAAGTCGGTCTGAACCGCATCGTAGGCAAATGTGCGGCGGACAACGAACCGTCGGCGGCGCTGATGAAAAAACTCGGCATGGTGTACGAGGGCTGCCACCGCGAGGAGATATGGCTCAAAAACCGCTATGCGGACATAAAGATATTCGCAATGCTGAAAGAAGATTGGTAAGCGCGGTCTGCGCAGCCAGAACGCAGGGACACAGCCGGAAACAGGCTCTTTGCCGATATTTTGCAAAGCGTTATAAATAAGAGGATAACTCATGGATAATTTTGAAACGCCGGAGCAGCGGCTTCGGAAAATTCAGAACGAACTGAATACGGCAAAAGCGCAGACTTTCCCCGCAGATGCCGAAAAAACGGCGGAAAATGCGGAGTCGGAGACGGACGCAGCGGAAATCCCCGTACCCGACTGCGAAAACGAAAACGAAGAGCCGCAGACGTGCGAGACGGACGCGGTAAACGGCAAAGAACAGCACAATGAAACAGAGAGCGAAGTCCCCTCACCGCAAAGACCGCAGAAGTTCACATCGCCGAAGAATGAAAACAGACGCAGAAACGGTGTTTCCGCAGTTCTGATAACGTTGACGGCGATAAGCACCGCGATAGCGATTTTCAGCACCTGCGTGGCGATGGTAGCGCTCCGAAAAGCGGAGAACCAGCCGAAGGCGAGCGTTGAGATAAAACAGTCCAGCGATGAGCCGAAGCACGAAGAACCGACAGAAAGCGACGGCTCGTCAAAAGCGGCGATACAGAAGATACTGCCGAGCGTTGTTGAGATAATGACGAAGAAAACAAGCGGCAGCGGCGGCGGAAGCGGAGTTATAATGACTTCCGACGGATATATTCTGACAAACGCGCACGTCATAGACAGCGCACGGGCGGTCGAGGTGAGAGACAACGAGGATAACTACTACCACGCGACCGTGGTCGGTTACGACTCGGAAAGCGACGTCGGAGTTATCAAGATAGAGGGCACGTTCACCCCCGCCGAGTTCGCCAACTCGGAAACGGTCGAGGTCGGAGATACTGTCATCGCGATAGGCACGCCTTACGATTCCGCGCTTTTCCAGACTGCCACAAAGGGCATGGTCAGCGCGATACGCAATTCGGTCGAGTTCAAAAATCTCGGCATAACGGCGGACGTTATCCAGCACGACGCCACGATAAATTCGGGCAACAGCGGCGGACCGCTTATAAATTTGAGCGGTCAGGTCATAGGGCTGAACAGCCTGCAAATCGCGGGCGAGTTCAAAAATCTCGGCTTTGCGCTCCGCATAAACGGCGTGCTGAATTACGCAAAACAGATAATAGAAAACGGCAAAATAGAAAAACCGATGCTCGGCGTGACCGTTAAAGCAAATGCCGACGGCGGGCTTTGGGTCGGCGCGGTGGTCAAGGGCGGCGCGGCTGAACAGGCGGGCGTGCTTGAAAACGACATTATCAGAGCCATCGACGACGTTGAAGTGAACGACACGGACGACCTTTCCGCATATCTTAAAACAAAGCGCGTCGGCGACACGGTCGAACTGACGGTTGAGCGAAACGGGGAAGAATTAAAGCTGAAAGCGGTTCTGAAATCATCGAAGTAACATCGGTTGCCAAAAGACAGAGAGCCGCAAGCCGTTCATATTAAAAGGAATATAGAAATTATGGAAACAAGAGTAGCCGTTATGGCGATAATTGTGGAAGATACCTCCGCGGTAGAAAAACTCAATGCGGAACTCCACGAATACGGTAAATATATAATCGGAAGAATGGGTCTTCCCTACAAGGCAAAAAACATCAACATCGTTTCGATAGCGCTCGACGCGCCGCAGGACGCGATATCCGCGCTTGCGGGCAAACTCGGCAACGTCAAAGGATTAAGCGTCAAAACGGCTTATTCCAACGTAACGGGCAATGACTGACGCAAAACAACTCATCGACAGACTTGACCGCGAACATACGCTCACCGTCAATGAATACGAATACCTTATAATGGCGCAGACTGACGAACTTGCCGAATATGCGGCATCGCTTGCGGATAAACGGCGACGCGAAATATATAAAAACGAGGTCTTTGTCAGAGGGCTTATCGAGATAGGCAATCTGTGCAAAAACGACTGCTTTTATTGCGGTATACGCCGCTCGAACAAGGCGTGCGACCGCTACCGACTGACAAAAGAAGAGATTTTGGACTGCTGCAAGACGGGTTACGAACTCGGATTCCGTACATTTGTTTTGCAGGGCGGCGAGGGCGTTTTCGGGCTTGAAGAGATATTGCAAACCGTTCGCGAGATAAGAGCGGGATTTCCCGACTGCGCGATAACGCTTTCTCTCGGCGAATATCCGACCGAGGCTTATGCGGCGATGAAAGCGGCGGGCGCGGACAGGTATCTTTTGCGGCACGAGACCGCGGACAAGGAACATTACGAAAAACTGCACCCCGCGAATATGTCGTTCGACAACCGTATGCGGTGTCTGAAAGACTTGAAAACACTCGGTTTTCAGGTCGGGTGCGGGTTTATGGTCGGTTCGCCTTATCAGACGGCGAAAACGCTTGCAAAAGACCTGAAATTCGTTGAGACGTTCAGTCCCGATATGTGCGGCATAGGACCGTTCATTCCGCAAAAGGACACGCCTTTCGGCACGTTTACCGCAGGAACGGCGGCGCAAACGGTATATCTTCTGTCGCTGATACGTCTGATAAAACCGAACATTTTGTTGCCGTCCACCACGGCGCTCGGCACGGTTGACCCGAAAGGGCGCGAAAAAGGAATACAGGCGGGCGCAAATGTGGTCATGCCCAACCTTTCCCCCGTTTCGGTGCGCAAAAAGTACGCACTTTACGACGACAAGATATGCACGGGCGACGAATCGGCGCAATGCCGTGCGTGCCTTGCGGGACGCATGAGGTCGATAGGCTTTGAAGTCGTTACGGCAAGAGGGGACATAATATCATAACTTTTGCGTATTATCAACTTTTGCTTACAATTTAATAATAAACAATATCAACATATCTGTCTGACGGAAAGGGCTTTGACCCTGACCGCAAGAAAGGAAGTATCACCATGGCAATTTACGATCCGAAATCAATGAAAGCCGAAGAGTTTATCAACGACGAGGAGATAAGACAAACGCTTGCGTACGCGCAGGCTCACAAGAACGACGCGGAACTTGTAGACGCGCTGCTCGAAAAGGCAAGACCGAAGAAGACCGAAAACGGCGTTGTATGTTCGGGACTGACGCACAGAGAAGCGTCCGTTTTGCTTGCGTGCGACCTGCCCGACAAAATCGAAAAGATGTACGCGCTGGCAAACGAGATAAAACTTGCGTTTTACGGCAATCGTATCGTTATGTTCGCGCCGCTTTATCTTTCGAATTATTGCGTCAACGGGTGCGTTTACTGCCCGTATCACGCAAAAAACAAGACTATCCCCCGCGTCAAACTGACGCAGGAGCAGATAAAAAAAGAGGTCATCGCACTTCAGGATATGGGGCACAAACGCCTTGCGATAGAGGCGGGCGAAGACCCCGTGAACAATCCAATCGAATACATTCTTGAATGTATCAAAACGATATATTCCGTGCACCACAAAAACGGCGACATACGCCGCGTAAACGTCAACATTGCGGCGACGACCGTTGAAAATTACAGAAAACTCAAAGAAGCGGGCATCGGAACGTATATCCTGTTCCAGGAGACCTACAACAAAAAAAGTTACGAGCAGCTGCACCCGACGGGGCCCAAGCATAACTACGACTATCACACCGAAGCGATGGACAGAGCCATGCAGGGCGGCATTGACGATGTGGGGCTGGGCGTGCTTTACGGGCTTGAGGGTTACGATTACGAATTTGCGGGGCTGCTTATGCACGCGGAACATCTCGAAGCCGTTCACGGCGTGGGACCGCACACGATAAGCGTTCCGAGAATAAAGCACGCGGACGACATCGACCCGACGGCGTTTGACAACTCCGTGCCCGACGACCTGTTCGCAAAACTCATCGCCTGCATACGCATTGCCGTGCCGTACACCGGCATGATAATTTCCACGCGCGAGAGCGAAGCGGTTCGCGGCAAAGTGCTTGATTACGGCATTTCGCAGATAAGCGGCGCGTCGCGCACGTCCGTGGGAGGATATTGCGAGGACGAGCGTCCGCACGATTCGGAGCAGTTTGACGTTTCCGACCAGAGAACGCTTGACGAGGTGGTGCGTTGGCTTATGCAGAGCGACCACATTCCGTCTTTCTGCACCGCGTGCTATCGCGAGGGCAGAACGGGCGACCGCTTTATGAGCCTTTGCAAGAACGGGCAGATACTGAACTGCTGCCACCCGAATGCGCTGATGACGCTTGCCGAATATCTTGTGGATTATGCGTCCGAGGAGACGAAAAAAGTCGGTTTTGAAGTCATCGAACGCGAACTTGAAAAAAATCCGAAAGAAAAAGTGCGCAATATCGCGAAAGAGAACATAGAGCAGATAAAGAACTCTAACCGCCGCGATTTCCGCTTCTGATAGGGGGAAAAACAATGAGTTTCAATTCAACCCCGTCCGCCGAAAGAGTCCACATCGGCTTTTTCGGGCTTCGGAACGCGGGCAAATCGAGCGTTGTCAATGCCGTTACGGCGCAGGAACTTTCGCTTGTTTCCGACGTAAAGGGAACGACGACCGACCCCGTTCGCAAGGCGATGGAACTGCTGCCGATAGGACCTGTGGTCATCATCGACACCCCGGGGACGGACGACGAGGGCGTGCTCGGAGAACAAAGGGTCAAACGGGCGATGAAAACGCTTGACGAGACCGACATCGCCGTGCTTGTGATAGATGCCGAAAAGGGCGAAACGCAGGCGGATGAAGAACTGAAAAAACTGATAACGGAGCGGAAGATCCCGCTCATAACGGTATATAACAAGGCTGACTTGCTCCCCGCCGTTCCGACGGCGGGCGAGAACACGCTTTATGTCAGCGCGGCAAGCGGAACGAACATTTTCGAATTGAAAGAAATGCTCGGCAGAATTGCCGCCGACGGCAAAAAGGAAAAGCGGCTGATAGGCGACCTGCTTCAAAAAGACGATATTGTCGTGCTTGTCACGCCTATCGACGAATCCGCGCCGAAAGGCAGAATGATATTGCCGCAGCAGCAGACGATACGCGACGTGTTGGACAGCGACGCGGTGTGCCTTGTCACAAAGGAAACGCAGCTTGAAACGCTGCTTTCTTCCCTGCCGAAAAAACCGCGGCTGGTCGTGACGGATTCGCAGGCGTTCGGCTTTGTGAACAAGGTCGTGCCGAAAGACATTCCGCTGACATCGTTTTCGATGCTGTTTGCACGCTATAAGGGCGACCTTTTTGCGTTGGCGGACGGTGCGGACACGCTCGACAAGCTCCGCGACGGCGACCGTGTGCTTATCAGCGAGGGCTGCACGCACCACAGGCAATGCAACGACATCGGCACTGTCAAACTGCCGAATTGGGTCAGCAAATATACGGGCAAAAACCTTGTTTTCGACTTCACGTCGGGCAGGGATTTTCCCGAAGACGTTTCGGAATATTCGCTTGTCATTCATTGCGGCGGCTGTATGCTGAACGATGCGGAAATATCGTCACGCGCAAAGCGCGCAAAGGCGCAGGGCGTGCCGATGACGAACTACGGCACGGCTATCGCAAAAATGCACGGAATATTGGAACGGGCGATAAAGCCGCTTAAAAAGTAAAGGGTAATTTCAAGAACAATCGTAGTTTCTGCCGGTGATCGGTCATCAAACCGTAACAAGAAAGATTGAAGTTATCCCATCGCAAAAAGACCGAGCGAAGCGAGCAGTTTTTGAGATTAGCCATGTGCGGTTCGTTCGAACGAACGAACTATCGCGCGGCGTATTAAAATCAGACCATTCTGTTTGCTCGGCTTTTCGCCCCGCGAAAAACGACGCAAACTCCGCGCAGCGGAAAGAAAAAGGCTCCGCACGTTTCGGGAAGTAACCTGTTTGCTTCAGCTGACACTTTCCGCACTTTGCAAATTTAATATGAAAACAATAAAACTCTAAATTACAAATAAATATATCAACATATCTGTCTGACGGAAAGGGCTTTGACCCTGACCGCAAGAAAGGAA
>ERZ824488.69-NODE-69-length-132479-cov-8.019256_pt1 | contig 132479 bp, 130 predicted proteins | sample MGYA00519936_ERZ824488 | MGnify/ENA primary metagenome ERZ824488 (study PRJEB31778, sample SAMEA3449153) | human gut metagenome | biome: human gut; feature: human-associated habitat; material: faeces | place: United Kingdom | collected 2010/2012 ...
TTGTACTTAAAGATGAAAATAGTAATGTATGGAATAATAAAGAGATTAATTTAGGTAAAGTAAATCCCGGAGATAGTGGAGAGTTTACTGTAACAATGGATGCAAGTGGAAGCACAGTAGATATGTATGCAACATTAGAGCTTGATAGAGGAACATTACCAACTAATTTAAAGTTCTATACAACCTCAGATCATAAAAGTGAATTACATAAATACTATTCATTTTTAGAAAAGGGTGTAACTAGTAGTGAAACTTTAACAATATATTGGTACTGGAATCCATATATAAGTGATGAAGAAGATAATAAATTTATAAATGTATCTAATTTAGAAGCAAATATTAGAGTAAGTGCAGTTCAAATAAGTGAATATGCAATGATGAAGAACGGGTATAATAGTAGTTCTAGTGCAAATGGTGGAACAGAGTTTTGGAATAATACATATAAAAATTATATAAGAACAATTACTTTTGAAAATGATTTAAGTAATTTGCCTAGTAATTGTACATCTGAAAATTTATGTTGGGATGTATCATATAGTTCAACCCAAAATAAAAAAGTATATGGATATCTTGTTGATAGTGGATTAACAGTGTCTGAAACGGATAGTAGTACAAGTACAACTACTGAAAAGACTTTATATAATTTATATATAGTAAGTGAAGCACCAATTTTCTCGCCTATTGATTGCGGACATATATTCGGTTATTTTAGAAAACTAATTCAAATTAATTTTAATAATAACTTTAATACATCGAAAGTAACAAATATGAGTGGTATGTTTTATGGTTGTTCATCCTTAACAAGTTTAGATTTAAGTAGTTTTAATACATCGAATGTAAAATATTTTGGTTATGGAGGTAGGTCTGATAATGGTATGTTTGCAAATTGTTTATCTTTAACAAATTTAGATTTAAGTAGTTTTAATGCATCAAATGTTACAGATATGAGTTCTATGTTTTATTGGTGTTCCTCTTTAACAAGTATGAATTTAAGTAGTTTTAATACATCAAAAGTTACAAATATGTGGTATATGTTTCAAAGATGTTCATCCTTAACACGTTTGGATTTAAGTAGTTTTAATACTTCAAATGTAACAGATATGAGTGATATGTTTTATTGGTGTTCCTCTTTAACAAGTTTGGATTTAAGTAACTTTAATACATCGAGCGTAACAAATATGGGGAGTATGTTTAGTGAATGTTCATCTTTGATAAGTCTGGATTTGAGTAGTTTTAATACATCAAACGTAATAAGTATGACAGGAATGTTTTATGATTGCCGATCTTTAACAAGTTTAGATTTAAGTAGTTTTAATACATCAAATGTAAAATTTATGGGTGGTTCTTATAGTTCCGATGGCATGTTTTCGCGTTGTTCATCCTTAACAAGTTTAGATTTAAGTAACTTTAATACATCAAGTGTAACAAATATGAACTATATGTTTTCTGATTGTTCATCTTTAACACAATTAAATTTGAGTAATTTTAATACATCCAAAGTAACAAATATGAAGGAAATGTTTTCATATTGTTCAAAACTTCAAACACAAATAAATATAATGAATGCAGGTATAAATACCTATTCTTATATGTTTCGGTCGGCATTAACTGATCCTGATGCTTATGTTATACTGGGCTATACAACTGATACACAATCTATTGCTGAAGCTATGAAGAATACTTGTTATAATTCATCTAAAATAACCTTAAAACAAATATAAAAAAGAGAATTAACTTCTCTTTTTATTTTTCTATATTAGTTTCTTTTACAATATAAATAGGTCTTTTTTTAGTTTCTAAATAAGTTTTAGATAAATATTCACCAATTATACCAGTGCAGAATAATTGAATACCACTTACAAAGAAAATAATACAAGCTAAACTTGGCCAACCATTTACAGGATCACCAAAACATAATGTTTTAACAATTATAACAATAATCATTATAAATGAAACAAAACAGAATAGCATACCTATAAATGCAGCAATTGTAAGTGGAGTAGTAGTAAATGCTACAATACCCTCAATTGCATAACCAAATAATTTCCAAAATGACCATTTGGTTTCTCCAGCAACTCTTTCAATGTTTTCATATTCAAGCCATTTAGTATTGTATCCAACAAAGCTAAATAAGCCTTTTGAATATCTATTGTATTCTTTTAATTCAAGAATTGAATTAACCATTTGTCTAGTCATTAGCCTAAAATCTCTTGCACCATCAACCATTTCAACTTTGGACATCTTATTAATAATTTTATAAAACATACGTGCAAAGAAACTCCTAATTGGTGGTTCGCCTTTTCTTGTAACTCTTCTTGTACCAATACAATCATAGCCTTCTTCTTCAATTGATCTAACCATTTCAGGAAGTAAACTAGGTGGATCTTGTAAATCTGCATCCATTATTGTGATATAATCACCACTTGATAATTCTAAGCCAGCAAGCATAGCAGCTTCTTTACCAAAGTTTCTTGAAAAATGAACATATTTAACCCTTTTATCTTTTTTACTTAATTCTTTTACAATATCTATTGTTTTATCTTTTGAACCATCATTAACAAAAATGAATTCAAAATCATTCTTCATAGATTTGCTCACTTTATCTATTTCCTCATAAAAGAAAGGAATAGCTTCTTCTTCATTGTAACAAGGTACAACAATACTTAATTTTTTCATATTACCCTCCAAGTACATTATAGCAAAAAAAAGAAAATAAAACAAATAGTTCCTTTACATATCTTTACTTTAAAGATAAAATATATTTAGGAGGAAATAAAATGGATCTATTATTAGCGTCTTCATCAAAATTTAAAACAGAAATATTAAATAAAGTATGTTTATATCATAAATGTATAAATAGTAATTTTGATGAATCAAAAATTAAGTGTAAAAATCCTTATAATAAAGTAAAATTACTTGCGCTTAATAAAGCAAAAAGTATAAAAGAAAAAGGTATAATAATTGGACTCGATACAATTGTTTTAGTAAATAATAAGATATTAGAAAAGCCTTCATCATTAGAAGAAGCAAGAAAATATTTAGAAATATCATCGAATAGAACTGTAAAAGTTATAACAGGATATGCAATTATAAATGGAAATAAAATAATTAATTCTTATGCTGTAACAAAGGTAAAGTTTAATAAAATAAGTAAAGAAGATATTGATTATTATTTGAAAAACGAAAAAGATGCTTTATATGTATCAGGTTTTGTAATTGAAGGAATGATGAGTAACTATATAAATAAAATAAATGGAAGCTTTTATAACATATTAGGTGTACCAGTTGAAGAAATATATAAAAATTTGAAAAAGATGGGATATAACTTAAATATGTTTAAAAAGTCTTAATAATATGATATAATTTTATTATGAAAAGAGGTTTGTATGAAAAGAGGATTTACGGTTACGGAATTACTTGCAACTATTATAATAATTGGAATAATTGGCACAATTGGGGTTGTTGTATTTGATAATATTGTACATAATATGCGAATAAAAGCATTTAATGCTCAAAAGGAAAGTATTGTTTTATCAGCTGAAAAATGGTTAAAAGATAAAAGAGGGACAGATGATTTTCCTGTCTTTGATGTTACTAACGATTATAAAGTGAATGTTACATTAAGTAAATTATTAAATGAAGAATTAATTGAGAAAGATTTGTGCAACCAAGAAGAAAGACTAAAAATTAATTATGATAATTCGTATGTTGAAATTAAAGAAAATGGTAAAACATATGAATACAAACTTGTAATAAATAATACAAAGGAAGCGTGCAAATGATATATACATCAATAGAAAATGAACATATAAAAGAAATAAAAAAATTAAATAATAAAAAATATCGTGATTTAAATGGTAAATTTATTATTGAAGGAAAACATTTAGTTGAAGAAGCCATTAAAAATAATTTGGTAGAAGAAATATTACTTTTAGAAGGAAATAATGAAAAATATGATGTTAAAATTAATTATGTAAACGAAAAAGTAATGAAATATATAACAGAACTTGATAATCCATCTAAAATAATAGGTATTTGTCATAAGAAAAATGATAAAATACAAGGAAGTCATATATTAATACTTGATGATATTCAAGATCCAGGTAATTTAGGAACAATAATTAGATCGGCTGTTGCTTTTAATATTGATACAATAATATTATCGAAAACAGGAGTTGATTTATATAATTCTAAAGTATTAAGATCTACACAAGGAATGATATTTAATATAAATATAGTAGTATCTGATATAAAAGAAGAAATATTAAAATTAAAAAGTAATAATTATAAAATATTTACAACTAATGTAGAAGGTGGAAAATTAGTAAAGTCTATTGAAAAAAATCAAAAATTTGCTATAATAATTGGTAATGAAGGAAAAGGCGTTTCTAAAGAAATTAAAGAGTTAAGCGATGAGTATATTTATATAGAAATGAATAAAAAATGTGAAAGCTTAAATGCTGCGGTTGCAACAAGCATAATTTTGTATGAATTAAGTAGGTGATTAAAATGATATATGTAGGAAAAATAGTAAATACACACGGAATTAAAGGTGAATTAAGAATTCTTTCAAACTTTAAATATAAAAATGAAATATTTAAAATTAATAATTTCCTATATATAGATAATATAAAATATCAAATAAGGACTTATAGAAAACATAAAAATTATGATATGGTAACATTAAATGATTATAACAATATAAATGATGTTTTATTTTTAAAGGGAAAACAAGTTTATTCATTAAGAGAGTATGTTAAAGAAATATTACCAGAAGATTTAATTGGTTATGATGTTATATATGAAGGAGTAAAACAAGGAAAAGTTAAATATATAATGCAAAATAAGGTTCAAGAAATATTAGTGACTGATACAAATAAAAAAATACTATTTTTAAAAGAATTTATTAATAATATAGATGATAATAAAAAGGAAATTGTTGTTGGAGGTGTGTTTGATGAGAATTGATATATTAAGTATATTTCCACATATGTTTGATGGATTTTTAAATGAATCTATAATAAAACGTGCGATTCAAAAGAAAATAGTAGAAATAAATATTCATGATTTTCGCGAATTTTCAAAGGATCCTCATAAAAAAGTAGATGATTATCAATTTGGTGGTGGAGCTGGTATGATACTTATGCCAGAACCAATATATGATTGTGTTGAAAGTATAAGAGATGATGATTCGTATATAATTTTAATGACTCCACAGGGTGTAAGTTATAATCAAAAGAAAGCTAATGAATTAAAGCTTAAAAAACATTTAATTATAATATGTGGACATTATGAAGGATTTGATGAAAGAATAAGAGCTTTAGCTGATCTTGAAGTTAGTATCGGTGATTATGTATTAACCGGTGGAGAATTGCCAAGTATGGTTATAACTGATAGTATTGTTAGATTATTAGATGGGGCAATTAAAGAAGAATCAACGGAAACAGAGTCATTTAATAATGGTTTACTTGATTATCCTGTATATACAAAACCAGTTAATTTTAGAGGAATGGAAGTTCCAAGTGTTTTATTGTCAGGACATCACGAAAATATAAAAAAATGGCGATATGAGGAAAGTTTAAAAAGGACTAAAGAGAGAAGACCAGACATATTAGAGGAGAAGACATATGGAGAACGTTAGATATTTGTTAGTAAAAGATAAAAAAGAAGAGAGTTTAGAGACAGATTTAAAGAAAATACCAGGATTTGTTTTTAATCCTCAAAACAATATAAAATATGATGGTATATTAGTGGATGAGGTTAAATTAACTAAACCGGAATTAATTGAAAAAATACTTAAGAAAAAAATTAAAAGAAAATTAGCAATGTATACACAATTAATAATTGAATTAATTGAATCAAGTGATGAAGATGATGGAACAATTGATATTGTTTTAAATGATTTAGAAAGATATAAGAGAGTAATTAGTAATAATTATAGAGTATATTTGAGCAAAAAATATTTGGATTTATTAGATAAGAAAATTGAATTACTTGAAAATGAACTTAAAACAAAACAAATGTTTTTGAAATTGAATGTCGAAGAAAAAAAGGGTAAGGCGAGATAATGAAAGATAATTCGTTTGCATATGTTATATTAGCGCTTATTATTCTTGTTGGCTCTATCATTGTAGCATTTTTAGTTCCTGAAAAAAAGGAAGAATACAATATTATAACAACTATAAATGGTACTAAATATGAAGCAATAATTTATACAAATAATGTAGTTGTTGTTGGTTTTCATAGATGTATTGGAAATAATTGTTTTAATGAAACAAAAGAATATAAATATTCTAAAGAAGTTATGAATGAGCTTAGAAATATGATTAAAAGTTTTGATAATGATTTTGTAGAATATGATAAGGATGAGATATATAATATTTTAATTTATGATACAAATACAGATAAAGCATTATATGATCCTGATAGTTATGAATTAATTAATTTAACAAATAGATTGATTTTAGGACAAAAATAAATATACAAAAATTGTATATTTTTTTGTTATTTTATCATAACTAGATTAGGAGGAAATATGGCACGTCATAAAGTTGAGATTGCGAATGTAAATACAGCAAATATTAAAGTATTAACTAATGAAGAAATGAAAGAACTATTTTTAAAAATGAAGATGGGAGATGAAAATGCTAGAAAAGAATTAATTGAAGGTAATTTAAAGCTTGTACTTTCTATTTTAAAAAAATATAACAATCGAACAGATAATATGGATGATTTATTTCAAATCGGAACAGTTGGACTAATTAAAGCTATTAATAATTTTGATTTATCACACGAAGTTAAGTTTTCAACATATGCTGTTCCAATGATATTAGGAGAAGTGAAAAGGTATTTAAGAGATAGTAATAGTATTAGAGTTGCGCGTTCAGTTAAAGATTTAGCATATAAAATATTAAAAGTAAAAGAAGAATTAATAAGGAAAAATGAAAAAGAACCAACTGTTAAAGAAATAGCAGATGAATTAAAGGTATCGGAATATGAGGTTTGTAATGCTCTTAATTCAATGAAAGACACCATAAGTATATTTGAACCCGTTTATACAGATGGTGGAGATCCAATATATTTGTTTGATCAATTGGAAGATAAAAGAGGAAATACTTATTCAAAAGAAACTTTACTTGCTTTGAAAGAAGCATTAAAAAAAATAAAAGAAAAAGAAAAATATATTTTATTAAAAAGATTTGTTGTTGGCAAAACACAAACAGAACTTGCTGAAGAACTTGGAATATCACAAGCCCAAATATCAAGATTAGAACATATGGGAATTAGGCACATTAAACGATTAATTGAATAGAATATTATAGAGGTGTTATATGAGGTTATCGGATTTGCAAGATAAAGATATAGTAAATATAAGTGATGGCAAAAAAATTGGAAGTATAATAGATGTAAATATAGATGAAGAAGGCACTATGCGAAGTTTGGTTGTTGAAGAAAGTAAATTTACCTTATTTAATAACAAAAATGAAATGGAAGTATTATGGAAACAAATTGAAAAAATTGGTGAAGATGTAATTTTGGTAAAAATAGACTAGTTATTAAAAATAAATTATGATATAATATGTAAGGTGATAAAAATTGAAACGCTTAATTATATCATTTTTTTTGATTATTTTTATTAGTTTATTCTTTTTTTTACTATATAATCAGAATAAAATAAAAGAATATGAAAAAACATATTCATATTTTGATGGTATAAATATTAAATTATATACTAATAAAAATTGCAATAAAATATTTGATAAAATAGAAGATATTTTAATAAATTATGATAAAAATAAATTATTAGAATATGGAATAAATGTTAATTCTAAAACAAAAGGATTTGTTAATATATATAAAGGAAGTATTCAAAATATATATAAAGATTCGAAAATTAAAAGTGTTAAACCGATTTATAAAGATAATAATGAAATAAGTTATGATTTAATTATAAAATCATATTTAATAAATAAAATAAAAGAATATTTGGAAAAAAACAAAATATATTCTTATTTAATAAATATGAAAGATAATTATTTGCTCGGTGATAGTAAAGGAAGGAAATTTACATTCGCACTTGAAAAACCATTTACGGATGATTATTTATTATTTTTAGATTTAAATAATACAGCAATTTCAACTGTTGGTCCATATTTAAATTATTATGTAACAGATAACAATCTTTATCACAATTTAATAAATCCGAATACACTAAAACAAGAAAACAATTATAAAAGTGTAACGGTAATTACTGAAAGTCCATTAGATGCTCAGATGCTTGCAAATTATTTGTATTTTTTAAGTATTGAAGATGGTAAAAAGATTCTTGATAAGTATAATGCGGAAGCAATATGGTATACTAATGATGATAAAATAGAAAAATATCCACGAAAATAGAAAGTTGGAAATAAATGAAGTACCTTTTTTATATAACATACATCCTATATATTTTCTTTAAAACATTACATATAACAAATAATAAAAAAAATGTCGAAATAGATGTTATCTATTTACTTTTTTATTTAATTGAATTAGTCTTTAAAACAGAAGTATATTTTATATTTAGTTTATTAAATATTACTTTTATGATGTATTATAATAAAAGACAAATTAAAAAGTTTACACCAGTTTTATATCAAACTATAATAACTTATATATTTATAGTTATAATCTTTAAACCATCAATACTTGGAACTATTTTATTATCTATTTTTGATAGAAATATTATAGTGTTTTATAGAAAATTAGATAAAAAAATAAATGAAATTAAATATAAAAAGAAAATATGCCTAGATAATTTAATTTTGATTCAAACAGATTATAAAGAAGAAGTTAAATCTTTTTTAGCGTTTAGACCAGATGTTATTGTTATTTCTAATGAACAAAAAATATATAAAGAATTAAGTAAAAAATTAGATAAGTTTACAAAAATTATTGTTGCAAATAATAACGAATTGAATATTAAAAATGTTATTTATTTTGATAATAATAGAATAAATGATTTAAATATTAATGAAATTATAAAAAATATAAAATATAAAGATAATAAGAGTATTATTACTTATAAAGTCGATGGTAAAAGACACACTCTTACGACTAATTTGATAAGTTATGATGAGAATGTAATGGCTTTATCATTATATTTCTTAGGTTTTTATTTAAAATTAAATGATTCAGATATTAAAAGACGTTTAAATAATTTAAAATCTAAAAAAATAACGATTTCGAAAATGGATGATGGTATTTTAATAAGCAATATTAAGTGTTTGAATAAAGAAAATCATTATGAAGGTTTAAAATTAATAAATGCTTATAAAGGTAATAAAATAATTGTAACAGGTGGTATTAAGAATGCTGATGAAAAAACTAATTTTGAGTTTAGTGATAATTTAGTTAAAAACTTTAAATATATTATTTTACTTAATACTACTTGGATGCCATTAATTTATGAAAAATTGATTGAACATAATTATGATAGAAATAAAATATATATAATAGAAAATTTGGAGGAGTATCAAAAAATAATTAGCATATTAAAAAATAAAAAAACATATATACTACTAGATAGTGACATATAGGAGGAAATGTGTTAAAAAAAGATTCTAGGAAAATTGTTTGTGGTGATACTTATGTTGATACAAGTGGTAATAATGAGTATGTGTTTGATGCTGTTAAAAATGGGGCTGTAGAGGTTATTTCTAAGCAAAAATATGATGATAAAACAATTGTTGTTGAGGATCCGAAGGAATATTATAATAATTATATTTATAATAAGTATTACGATAGTATTAAAGATTTAAAATTGATTGGTGTTACAGGTACTAATGGAAAAACAACAATTAGTTATATAATTTATCAGTTATTGAATAAAATGAATGTTAGATGTGCTTATATAGGTACGATTGGGTTTTATAAGTGTGGTATTGTTAAAGAGTTAAATAATACAACTCCTGATATTGATGAATTGTATGAGTATTTATATGAGTGTTCTTGCGATAATATTGAATATGTTGTTATGGAGGTTTCAAGTCATTCTTTAGTGCAAGATAGAGTTTATGGGTTAAAATATGATGTTGCTATTTTTACTAATTTAACAGAAGATCATTTAGATTATCATAAAACAATGGATGATTATAAGAAGGCTAAACAAAAATTGTTTGGTATGCTTAGAAATAGTCGCTATGCAATTATTAATTCTGATGATAAATATTATCGTGATTTTATGTTTGAAAATAATTATAATGTAACTGTTGGTAAATATGGTAATTTTAGAATAAAGGATGTAAAATTGAATCAATCATCAATTGATATTGTGTTTGATTATAAGAAAGAATATCATAAATCAATTAATATGGTTGGTAAATATAATGCTTATAATTATTTAGAGGCTGTTTTGGCTTTAGTTTGTTTGGGGTTTGATTTGGATGAGTTATTAAAACTTGATGTAGAGGCTCCGCCTGGAAGAATGTATATAGTTAATTATAAAACAAATACAATATTTATTGATTATGCTCATACACCGGATGCAATGGAAAATGTTTTGAAAAGTGTTAGGTGTTTCTGTAAGAATAAAATAATTACGATTTTTGGTTGTGGTGGTAATAGAGAGAAAACTAAGAGAAGTATTATGGGTGATATTGCAACAAGGTATTCTGATTTTGTTATTATTACTAATGATAATCCTAGATATGAAGAAGATGATGATATAATTAATGATATTGTAAAGGGAATAAGTAAAAGTAATTATGAGATAATAAAAGATAGGGAAGACGCAATTAAAAAGGGTATAGGTTATTTAGAAAATAATGATATTTTATTGGTTTTAGGAAAGGGACACGAAAATTATCAAATAATTGGTTCTAATAAAATACATTTTGATGATTTAGAAATTGTAAAAAAATATGTAAATTTTTAAAGAAATACTTGATTTTTGATATGAAAATATGATAATATTTACAAGGTGCTTGAATATGTGTGAAACAAATTTAAAAAAAAGTCATTCATTTTCTAAACAAATAACTATTTGTTTCGCTTTTAAGTCCATTAAAAATACTAATTGTTTTTAGTATTTTTTTTGTACCCAAAATTATTTTTTAAAGGAGGTATAAATGAAAAATAATTTGATTTTGGATGTAAGTGATGTACCAACACCTGGTAAATGGATAATACTTGCATTACAACATGTTGCAGCTATGTTTGGAGCTACCATACTTGTTCCGATACTCGTAAATAGTATGGCTGGAAGTGAGGTACTTACAATACCTGTTGCATTATTTACATCTGGTTGTGGAACAATAATATATATAATATGTACAAAAGGTAAATCGCCTGTTTATTTAGGAAGTTCATTTGCATTTATAACGCCAATGGCTGTTGGATTTGCATCTGCTGGAACTGGTGGAGTTTTAACTGGTATAATGGCTGTTGGAATTCTATATATGTTAGTTGCTTTAATAATTAAAATTGTAGGGAAGAATTGGCTTGAGAAAATGCTTCCACCTATAATAGTTGGTCCAATGATAATGATAATTGGTTTAGGGCTTGCTCCTTCAGCTGTTTCACAAATGGGTTTAACAGAGAGTGTTAATCTAAAAAGTATAATTGTTATTTTGGTTACTTTTTTAACTACTGCAATTGTAGCATTAAAGGGTAAAGGATTTTTGAAATTAATTCCTTTTATATTAGGAATATTATCTGGGTATGCTGTTTCTATGTTATTTGGTTTAGTTGATTTTACCCAAATTAAAAATGCTTCTTATTTAAGCGTTCCAAAGTTTGTGCTACCATTTTTAAGTTATAAAATTAATTTTGGAGCGATTATAACAATATTACCTGTTGCGCTTGTTACTATTGCTGAACATATAGGTGATCATACAGTTTTAGGTGAAATAATTGGTAAAGATTTAATAAAGGATCCAGGATTAGATAGAACTTTACTTGGTGATGGTTTAGCGACATTTGTGGCTGGTTCATTAGGAGGACCTGCTAATACAACATATGGTGAAAATACGAGTGTAGTAGGTATGACAAAAGTTGCATCTGTTAAAGTTATAATGCTTGCGGCTATATTTGCGATTATCATATCGTTTTTGGGTAAATTGACTGCCATTTTTAGTACAATTCCTAGTATTGTTCTTGGTAGTATATCTCTGCTTTTATATGGATTTATAAGTGTTAATGGGTTACTTGTTATTGTTAAAAATAAACTTGACTTTTCAAAAACAAGAAACGTTATAATATGTGCTAGTATGTTAGTTTTAGGCCTTGGTGGTGCGGTTTTAAAGATAGGTAGTTTAAGTATCACAGGTATGAGTTTGGCAGCTATAGTTGGTATTCTCTTAAATATATTTTTGCCAAAAGAAGATTAAAAAATATTATTTTATGCAAAAATGCACAATATTTTAAAAATACTGTGCATTTTTATATTTTTTGATGTCTTTTTGCACAATGATTGTGCATTTTTTTTAAATATGGTGCCAGCTGACGGACTTGAACCATCGACCTATGCGTTACGAGTGCATTGCTCTACCAACTAAGCTAAGCTGGCTTAAATGGCTGCCCTAGTTAGGTTCGAACTAACGCTCACGGAGTCAGAGTCCGATGCCTTACCACTTGGCTATAGGGCAACTACTTATTAAGTATATCACTATAAAAGTAATATTTCAATTATAAAATATTAAATAAATCAAAAATAATACCAACTAATGAACCTATTAAATAAATTATACTTAATATTTTGATATTTTCTTTTATATTTTTATTTACTTTAAATAAAACCATTAAGGCAATACCTGAACCAGTTAATAATCCGGCAAGCATTGATCCGAAACTGATTGAGGAATTTAAATATAATTCTGTTATAACAATACTAGAAGCACAATTAGGAATTAAACCAATTAAACTTGAAATAAAGGGACTAAATATTGAGCCTTTTAGTAAAATGTTTGATAATTTATCAGTTCCTAAATAATGAATACCAAGATTTAAGAGTAGGGTAGTTATTAATATAAATGCTCCAATATTTATTGTATGGTGAATTGATGATTTTATAATACCATTTTCACAATGACATTCATCTTCAATACAAACATTTTCAATATCAATTTTTTTCTTCTTACTCATTAAATCAATTATTAAACCAAATAACATACCAATAGCTATTTTTAAAAGAATTACAGTTAAAACAAATGAGAATTTCGCGCCACTACTTAACATAACGGGAATCATTTCATCACTTGTTGATAAATAAACAGCAATAAGAGTACCGATTGTAATTATTTTACCTGCGTATAAATTGGTCATTGCAACAGAAAATCCACATTGCGGGAATGCTCCAAGGATTGATCCAATAATTGGACCAAATCTACCCGATGAAATTATTTTTTTTTGAAATTTTTTAGAAACCTTATGTTCCATATATTCCATAAGTAAAAAAGCGCAAAATAAAAATGGTAAAATTTTGATAAAATCAATTAATGTATCTAATAATATTTCTTTCATATAAATCACGATGATATTATATCAGAAAATAAAGAAATAAGCAAATAATTGTTAGGCACTTGACAATTATTTTTAGGAGTGTTATCATTAATAAGCTGGTGATATAAATGAACAGAAAAATACTTTATGAATTAAAAAATTTAGATTGTGAAATAATAAGTAGAATGAATAAACAAAGTATGCCACTTGGTTTAACACAAGTAAAAATAATTGAATATTTAATAAAAAATGAGCATACTTATCAAAAAGATTTAGAAAAAAACTTGAAATTATCAAGAGCTACTATATCTTGTGTACTTAAAACAATGGAAAAAAATAAACTAATTGAGAGATGCTCAAACGAAAGTGATGCAAGGAGTAAAGAAGTTAAACTCAATGAAAAATTAAAAACAAAATTAGAAGAAAATATAAAAGAAATAGGAATACTTGAACAAAATATAACTAAAGGTATTGATAAAGAAGATTTAGAAATATTTTTGAAAGTATTAAGTAAAATGAAAGAAAATATAAGGAGTGATAAGAATGATAAAATTAATTAAGAACTTTGAAAAAAAAGATTATACATTAGTATTATTAATTGTTATTTTGATTGTTGTACAAGTATGGTTAGATTTAAAGATGCCTGATTATATGTCAGAAATTACTAAACTTGTTAAAACTGAAGGTAGTAATATGAGCGATATTCTTTATAATGGCGGATTTATGTTACTTTGTAGTTTAGGAAGTTTAACATCTACAATTATATCAGGATACTTTCTTGCTCTTTTATCTTCAAGGTTTTCAAGTAATATAAGAAAGAAATTATTTTATAAGGTTGAAAGTTTATCTTTGAATGAAATTAAAAAGTTTGAAACAAGTAGTTTAATTACAAGAACTACTAATGATATATCACAAGTTGAAATGTTAATTGGTATGGGATTACAATTATTAATAAAAGCACCTATAACTGCTGTATGGGCTATATGTAAGATAGTTAATAAGAGTTTTGCTTGGACACTTGCTACATCAATAAGTGTAATAATTATGTTAACGGTCGTAACAATACTTACAATTGTTGTAATACCAAAATTTAAAATTGTTCAAAAGTTAATTGATAAATTAAATAAAGTTGCTCGTGAAAATATTACTGGTATAAGGGTAATAAGAGCTTTTAATGCAGAAAAATATACTAAAGATAAATATGAAGATGTTAATGCTAAATTAACAAATCAACAATTATTTAATCAAAAAGCGTTTGCGATTATGTCGCCAATGATGTATTTGATAATGAATATGCTTGCTTTAGCAATTTATATAATTGGTGCGAATTTGATAATGAATGCTAATTTATCTGATAAGTTAACATTATTTGGTGATATGATTGTATTTTCAAGTTATTCAATGCAAATAATAATGTCATTTTTAATGCTTGCTATGATTTTTACTGTTTTGCCAAGAGCTGAAGTATCAGCAAATCGTATAAATGAGGTTTTGGATACAGAATCAAGTATTATAGATGGAACGTTTGATGGAAAAACAGAAACTAAAGGTACTGTTGAATTTTGTAATGTATCATTTAAATATCCGGATGCTAAAGAATATATTCTAGAAAATATTTTTTTTAAGGCAAATAAGGGTGAAACAGTTGCATTTATAGGATCTACTGGTTCTGGTAAATCTACTTTAATAAATCTTGTTCCAAGATTTTATGATGTTACTGAAGGGGAAGTATTAGTTGATGGAAAGAATGTTAAGGATTATAAACTTGAAAAGTTATATAATAAATTAGGATATGTTTCACAAAAGGCGGTTATATTTAATGGTAGTGTTAAATATAATGTTGCTTTTGGTGAAAATGGTAAGAAAAAAGATGTAAAAAATGCTATTAAGATCGCGAAAGCTGAAGATTTTGTTTTGAATATGGATGATAAATACGATAGTCTTTTATCACAAGGTGGAACAAATATATCTGGTGGTCAAAAGCAAAGAATCTCAATAGCTCGTGCGATTGCTAGAGATCCGGAAATCTATATATTTGATGATTCTTTTTCAGCTCTTGATTATAAAACCGATTTAGAATTAAGAAAAGCTTTAAAGAACAATGTTAAAGATGCAACTTGCTTAATAGTGGCTCAAAGAATTGGTACTATTATGCATGCTGATAAGATTGTTGTTTTAGATGAAGGAAAGTGTGTTGGTATTGGAACACATGAGGAATTATTAAAGAATTGTCCTGTTTATAAAGAAATCGCACTTTCACAAATAAGTGAGGAGGAGTTAGAAAATGCCTAGACCTAATCAAAATGTTGAAAAGGCTAAAAACTTTAAAAATGCTATAACTAGATTATTTAAAGAATTGAAACCTTTTAAAGTAAGTATTATTGTTGCGGTTTTTTTGACAACGATAAGTTCCTTACTTGCTATATTTACACCTAATGTTTTATCGGATTTAACTAATAAAATATCTGAGGGATTAGTTATAAATAAAGATAATCTTGAAACAATTTATAAGGGTGTAAGTAATGATATAACTGAGGATAGTATTAAAAGTATTATTAAAATTGATTTGAAATCTTTATCAAAAGATGAAAAAGAATTATTTTTAAGAAATGGTTTTAATAATATAGATGATGAATTATTAAATAAAGTTATAGTAGATAATAATATAAATGGGGTAATGATTACTAAAGATGAACAAATTAATTTAATTAAAAATAGAGTTATTTCACCTTCTATTGGAAAATTATTAATTAATGATATAGAAATTGATGGTACTATTTTAAATGGTGAAGATCTTGCTAGTTTATCTTCTTTAATTGGAATAACTGATTCAAAAGAAATATATAATAAATTAGATGAGATGCCTGATACTATTAAAAAAGTAATAGAACCAACGATGGATGTTAATCGAATCAAACACTTGGCGATTTTTCTTGGAATTGTATATCTAATAAGTGCTTTATTTAATTATTTGGAATCTATTATAATGACAAATACTTCTAATAAGTTTGCTTTTAAATTAAGAAGTAGAATTGGTACAAAATTAAATAAACTTCCACTTAAGTATTTTGATCAAAATCAAACTGGTGATACTTTATCAAGAATAACGAATGATGTTGATACAGTTGCTGGTTCAATGGATCAGTCAATTGCTTCTTTAGTAAGCGCTCTTGCTTTATTTATTGGTACAATTGTAATGATGTTTACAACTAATGTAATAATGGCTATAACTGCTATTTTATCTAGTTTGTTTGGATTTATTTTTATGTTTATTGTTTTATCAAAGTCACAAAAATATTTTATAATCAGACAAAAAGAATTGGGTGAGTTAAATGCTCATATAGAGGAATCTTATTCTGGTTTGAACGTTATAAAGGCGTATAATGGTGAAAAAGAAATAAATGATGAGTTTAATAAATTAAACAATAAAATGTATGATGCCAATCGAAAGAGTAGATTTTTATCTGGTTTAATGATGCCAATGATGCATTTCGTGGGTAATTTTGGTTATGTTGCTGTGTGTATTGTTGGTGCCTTACTTGTTTTAAACAGTAAAACTGATTTTGGAACAATTGTTGCATTTATTACATATGTTAGATTATTTACATCACCACTTTCACAAATTGCTGAGGCTATGACTAGTATGCAAACGGTTGCTGCTGCTAGTGAGAGGGTGTTTGAATTTTTGGATGAAAAAGAGATGTCAAGTGAAAAGCATATTACGAAAACTTTAGAAAATGTTAAAGGTGATGTTATTTTTAAGAATGTATCATTTAAATATGATGGCAATTTAGAAAATACAATTAATAACTTTAGTGCTAAGATTACTAGAGGTTCTAAGGTTGCAATAGTTGGTCCAACGGGTGCTGGTAAGACAACAATGGTTAATTTGCTTATGAAGTTTTATGATATAACTGATGGTGATATAACGATTGATGGTATATCTATAAAGGAATTAACGCGAACTAATATACATGATTTATTTACGATGGTTTTACAAGATACTTGGGTATTTAATGGTACTATAAAAGAAAATATTGTTTTCAATAAGAAAAATATAAGTGATAAAGAAGTAGAGATTGTATGTAAGATTGTTGGTCTTGATCATTTTGTTAAGACTTTACCTGATGGTTATAATACAATTTTAACTGATAGTGATAGTATTTCTTCTGGTCAAAGACAATTGCTTACAATCGCACGTGGTATTTTACAAAATACGCCTTTACTTATTTTAGATGAGGCTACATCTAATGTTGATACGCGTACGGAAGAGTTAGTTCAAAAGGCAATGGATGAACTTGCTAAAAATAAAACGTCATTTATAATCGCACATAGATTATCAACGATTAAGAATGCTGATTTAATTTTAGTTATGAAAGATGGTAATATTATCGAGCAAGGTTCTCATAATGAATTAATTGAAAAGAATGGCTTTTATGCTGAATTATATAATTCACAATTTGAATTATAGGAGGTTATATGAAGTTTAAAAAAATTAAAATGGCTAGTATTTTAGGGATAATTGGTAATTTATTTTTGCTTATTATAAAGGGTGCTATTGGTATTATTACAGGGAGTAAAGCAATGCTTGCCGACTCTCTTAATAGTGCTTCTGATATATTTTCATCAATTATGACTTTTATTGGTAATAAGATTGCATCAGTTCCTTCTGATGATGATCATAATTTAGGTCATGGTAAGGCAGAATATATTTATTCTTTACTTATTAGTATTGTTATGATTTTGGTTGCACTTTTTACAATAAAGGATACGATTTTTTCGCTTATTAATAAGAATGTATATAAGTTTAATATATTTTTGATTATTGTTTGTATTGTTACAATAATTGTTAAATTTTCTTTATTTTTATATACAAATAGTATTTATAAAAGGTATCATTCTTTACTTATAAAGGCTAATTCAAAGGATCATTTAAATGATTGTATTTTGACTTTGCTTAACTTAATTTCTATTATATTATCATATTATGGTGTTTATTTTGTTGATGGAATTGTTGGCATTATAATTGCTTCGTTTATTTTGATAACAGGCATTAAGATATATAGGGAATCATATGATGTTTTAATGGATAAATCTATTTCGATTGAAACTAAAAAGAAGGTACTTGATATTATTGGTAATTATGATGAAATTAAAAAAATAAATCATTTTAATTCAACTCCGATTGGTTATAAATATCAGATTTCGTTTACAATATTTGTAGATGGCAATTTGTCTACTTTTGATAGTCATAAGATTGCTGATTCTTTGGAAAAAGAGATTTCTAATAAGATTGATGATATATATCTAACGGTTATACACGTAAATCCTATTTAAAAATTACAGTAATGTAATTTTTTTATTGTATTTCATATTTTAAATTACAATATAATGATTTTTTTAACATTCTTTTCTATTTCTATTGTTTTTTTATATAAATTATAGTAAAATGATTATAGTATGAAAAGTAAGGGTGTGTGTATGAATAAGAAGAAGTTGTTTACTATTATGTTTATTGTAATATTAATGGTTTTTGTTTTTACTGGTTCTGTTGCATATTATAGATATACGCTGGAGGGCAAAATAATTGCTTCAACTGGTAATGCTGTATTTAATGTTACGGGAATTAATAATGAAACTAAAACAATTGATTTGGGTAATAAATTATTGCCGGGTGATAGGGGTTCTTTTACTGTTACTTTAGATAGTACAGGATCAACTGTTGATATGTATGCAACGTTAAAGATTGATAGGAAAGTTTTGCCTGATAATTTGAAGTTTTATTCAACAAGTGATTATAAGTCAGAGATTAAAACTTATTATTCTTTTTTGGAGGTTAGTGGTACTAGAAGTGAAACTATAACAATATATTGGTACTGGAATCCTTTTAAGGATGATGAAGATGATAATAAATACGTTGGTAAGAGTTTAAGTGCTGATATAAGTGTTAGTGCGGTTCAGATAAGTGAATATGCAATGATGAAGAATGGGTATTTAATAACTTATACTACAGATGGTGAAATTGTAGATCAAAGCACAGAGCTTTGGAAAGATACTTATAAAAAATATATAAGAACAATTACTTTTGGAAATGATTTAAGTAATTTACCAAGTAGTTGCACGGAAGAAAACTTATGCTGGGATATATCATATAGTTCAAGTCAAAATAAAAAAGTATATGGTTATTTAATAGATAGTGGATTAACAGTTGAAGAAACTGATACATCAACAAATACTACAACAAATAAAACTTTGTATAATTTATATATAGTAAGTGAAGTGCCTATATTTGCACCTGATAGCTGTTTTTATATTTTTGCTGAGTTTAATAATCTGATACAAATTAATTTTAATAACAATTTTAATACCTCTAAGGTAACAAATATGAATAATGTGTTTTCTAGCAGTTCATCTTTGACAAACTTAGATTTAAGTGGTTTTAATACTTCAAAAGTTACAAGTATGTTGAGTATATTTTCTAATTGTTCTTCTTTAACAAGCTTGGATTTGAGTAGTTTTAATACATCAAATGTAACAGAAATGAATAGCATGTTTATGAACTGTTCATCATTAGCGAGTTTGGATTTAAGTAATTTTAATACATCAAAAGTAACAGATATGACACATATGTTTAGAAAATGTTCATCCTTAACAAGTATAGATTTAAGTAGTTTTAATACATCAGGTGTAACAAATATGAATGGTATGTTTTATAATTGTATCTTATTAAAAGGCTTAAATTTAAGCAATTTTAATACATCAGGTGTAACAAGTATGAGAAGTATGTTTAATAATTGTTCCTCATTAACAAGTTTGGATTTAAGCAGCTTTAACACATCAGGTGTAACAAATATGGAATGTATGTTTGAAAAATGTTCCTCATTAAAAGGTTTGAATTTAAGCAATTTTAATACATCAAAAGTAACAGATATGATTTATATGTTTAATGGTTGCCAAAAACTTCAAACAACAATAAATATAATGAATGCAAATGTAACGTATTATATAGGTATGTTTGAATATGCTGCAACAGCTAGTGATGCTAAAATAACAGTTAACTATATAGCAGATGCTAGTACATTAGTAGATAATATGATTGCAACCAAATCATCTAATAGTAATGTAGTAAAAGGATCACAATTATAAATAAAATGATAGGTTTTCCTATCTTTTTTTTATAAAAAATGTTATACTTATTAGGGATGAATATGTTTGAAAGAGTAGAATTATTATTAGAAGAAAAAATAAATAAATTAAAAGATAAAACTATACTTGTACTAGGAATAGGTGGAGTAGGATCTTATACAGTTGAAACCTTAATAAGAAATCCTATTAAGAAAATAATTATAATAGATGCTGACGTTGTTGATATAACTAATTTAAATAGACAATTATTTACTAATCAAAATAATATTGGTTTAAAAAAAGTTGATGAACTTGAAAAAAGAATTAAAAGTATAAATCCATACATTGAAATAAAAAAAATTGATAAGTTTATTGATGATAATAATATTCAATTATTATTTGAAGAAAAAGTAGATTATATAGTTGATGCTTGTGATAGTATTAAAACAAAAGAAATATTAATAAAAGAATGTTTAAAAAGAAAAATAAAGTTTATATCTTGTATGGGAACTGCTAAAAAGTTAGATCCAACAAAATTAGAAATAACTGATATAAGAAAAACAAGTTATGATCCTCTTGCTAAAAGAATAAGAAAAATGGTAAAAGACGAACATCTAAAGGGAAAAATACCTGTTATATGTTCTACTGAAAAACCAAAAGAAATAAAAAAATTAGGAAGTATATCATTTGTACCGAGTGTAGCTGGAATATATATCACAAGTTATATAATAAATGATATAATAGGTGAAAAATGAAAGAGAAAATAAAAAATATAAAAGGTAATCTATTGTTAATATCAAATGATGAAGAATTAATGGATGCAGCATCAAAAAATAAAAATATTGATGAATCTTATACATTAAGTAGTATTAATAATAAAGAAAAAAACAAAAATAAATTAAAATTAGGTAATAAAAAAATACAAATTAATAAAATAAAAAGATATTTTAATAAAAAATCAATTGATTATATAGTAGTTGATTATAAACTCATAAAAGATTTTTTACCAAGATTTGTTAAAAATAGCATTTATTTAAATAGAGGTAATTTATATTTTTATAATTTGGAAAAAGAAAATGAAATTGTTAAAAAATATCAAAGATATAAAGCTGAAATAAATGAAAACAAAGAATATATTGAAATAAATAATAAAAATACTAAAAATAATATAATAAAAGATAATTATTATATATTTAAAGATAAAAAAGATAAAATATTAGATAAATTAAGCGATTTAATAACTTCGTGAGGTGTAATATGTATTTAAAGAAAATAACTATAAAAGGATTTAAATCATTTGCAGACAAAACGATATTTGATTTAGACAAAGGAATAACAGGAATAGTAGGTCCTAATGGATCTGGTAAATCTAATGTTGTTGATGCTGTAAGGTGGGTGTTAGGTGAACAATCTACTAAATCACTGCGTGCTAATGATAGTATGACAGATGTTATATTTGCAGGATCTAAAAGCCGTGAAAAAAGCAATCAAGCATATGTTGCAATAACATTTGATAATACTGATAAATTTATGAATCTTGACTATAATGAAATTGAAATTAAAAGACAAGTATATATAGACGGAACAAATGAATATTATATCAATAATGAAAAAGTAAGATTAAAAGATATAACAGAGTTTTTGATTGATAGTAATATTGGTAAGGAATCATTTAATATTATTTCGCAAGGAAAAATAGAAGATATTTTATCAAGTAAACCCGAAAATAGAAGACTAGTATTTGAAGATGCAGCTGGCGTTTTAAAATATAAAAAAAGAAAAGAAGAAGCTAATAAAAAATTGGAGAGGACTTCTAATAATATAGATAGAATCAATGATATTATAAATGAACTTGAAGTACAAGTTGAACCTTTAAAAGAAGAGGCTAGAAAAGCTGATGAATATAATAAATTAACAGAAGATTTAAAAGATGTGGAAATCGCTCTTGTTGCATCAGATATTACTAAATATAATGAAGAATATAAGTCTTTAAAAGAAAAAATTGACGCTTTAAATAAAGAATTATTGAATTTAGAAACCGAAAAAAATAAAGGGGAAGCAATTAGTATTAATAATAAATTAGAACTTGAAAAATATGATAAAGAAATAAATGAATTGAATAAGAATCTAATTGAATTAACAAGTAAAGTTGAACAAGTAAATACTAAAAGATTAATGATAATTGAAAGAGCTAAATATGAAGCAAGTGATTCAAAAACACATAGTATATTACTTGAACAAAAAGAAAAAGAAATAAGTATTAAAAATAATATTGAGATTTTAAAGAGTAATATTTTAGAGTTAAAAGAACAAAAGAGTAATTTAGAAAATAAAAAGAATGAATTAATTAAAGAAGAAAATGAATTACTTAAAAAAAGAGAAGAATACGATAAAAAATTAAAAGGTTTAAATTATATTAAAAATAAAACAGAAATTCAAATTGATTCATTAAATGATCGAATTATAAATAATGATAGTATGCCATATGGAGTTAAGGAAATACTTAATAATCCGAAATTAGAAGTTGAAGGTACTATTGGATCTTTGATTGAAATTAATAAAGGATATGAAGAAGCAATTGCAACTGCACTTGGTGCTTCTATATCTTATATAATAACGCTTGATGAAGAAAAGGCTAAAGAAGGTATTAGATATTTAAAAGAAAATAAGCTTGGCAGAGCTACGTTTTTTCCAATCAATATAATTAAAAGTAAATATTTAAATATTGATATTAATTTTGATGGTTATAAAGGAATTGCTTCTGATTTTGTAAAAACAAATGAAAAATATAAAAATATAATTGAAAATCAATTAGGTAATATACTAGTTGTAGATAATTTAGATAATGCAAGTTTGCTTGCTAAAAAGATTAATTATCAGTATCGTATTGTAACATTATCTGGAGAAATAATTCATTCTGGTGGTTCATTAACAGGTGGAATAAATAAAGTACGTAATATTATTAATGATAAATTAGAACTTGAAAAATTAATTAGTAGTAAAGAAGAAATTATAAATAATATAAAAGATCATGAAAATAGTATTAATGAAATAGATTATAAAATATCTAATTTAGATAGTAAAAAAGAAAATAATAAAATATATGAATTAGAAGAAAATATTAATGCTAAAAATAAATCATTAGAACAGTTAAATAAAGAATTATTATTAGTACAAAATGAAATTGATGATTTAAACAATAAATTAGGTAATAATTTATCGAAAGTTGAAGAAGAAATAACTGAAGAATATAATAATTTATTAAAAGAAAAAGAGTTATTAAATCAGAAATTAAATAAAATAAAAGAAGAAAGAAATAATTTATATACTGATTCTAATTCACTTGATTTTGTAAATAAAAAAGTAACAAGTGAAATAACTAATAAAACGAAAGAACAAAATGAATATAATTTAATGGTAACAAAATTAGATGGTAAACTAGATAATTTATTAAATAACTTATCAGAAAATTATAATATGACATATGAAAAAGCTAAGGAATATAAATTAGAGTTTGATGAAAATAAATCTAGAAGTATGGTTAATTCTTTAAAAAGACAAATTAAAGATTTAGGAATTATAAGTACAGGAGCTAGTGAATTATATAAACAAGTAAGTGAAAGATATGAGTTTTTATTAAAACAAAGAGAAGATTTAGTAAAAGCGGAAAATATGCTTTTAGAAGTTATTGAAGAAATGGATAAACAAATGTCAAATGACTTTATAAAAACGTTTGAACAAATAAGAGCTAATTTTAAAGTTGTGTTTAAAGAACTATTTAGAGGTGGAGATGCTGATCTAAAACTAACTAATCCAGATGATATATTAAATACAGGAATTGATATAATTGCATTTCCGCCAGGGAAAAAACTTGGTAAAACGGTGTTTTTATCAGGCGGTGAAAAAACATTTACGGCAATATCTATATTGTTTGCAATTCTAAAAACAAAACAGATACCATTTTGCATATTTGATGAAGTTGAAGCTGCTTTAGATGAGGCTAATGTTGTATCGTTTGGCGAATATGTTCAAAAATTGAAATCACAAACTCAATTTATAATAATAACACATAAAAAGAAAACAATGGAATTTGCTGATAGTTTATATGGAATAACAATGCAAGAATCTGGGGTTTCTAAATTAGTTAGCGTTAAATTGAAAGTATAGGAGGATATATGGAATATATAATTATAATAATAACAGGTTTAATAGTAATATTTGTACTATTATATAATAAAGTTGTAAAACAAAATATAAGATGTAAGAATGCTTTTGCTGGTATAGATAATCAGTTAAAAAGAAGAAGTGATTTAATACCTAATTTGGTTAATGTAACTAAAGGGTATATGAAATATGAAGCAGAAACATTAGAAAAAATAGTTAAAATTAGGACTGATAATTTGAGTGAACTTGCTAAAACATCTAATGAGATATCAAATAATATTAAATTAATGCTTGCTAAAGCTGAAAGCTATCCTGATTTAAAAGCTGATGAAGTTTTTAAAAAATTACAAGTTGAATTAACCGGAACAGAAGATAAGATAGCATTTGCAAGACAATTTTATAATGATTGTGTTCAAAAATATAATACAACAATTGAAGTTTTTCCAACGAATATAATTGCAAGTATTTTTAAATATACTAAGCTTGATTATTTTAAAATATCTGATGATGATAGAAAGGAAATAAATATTAAATTATGATATTTGAAAGTGTTAATCAAAATAAAACAAAAACAACTTTTATTGTAATACTATTTTTTATACTTATTGGTTTATTTGTTTATTTTCTTGCTTATATATTTGGAGAAGATTCTGAACTTGCTTTTATAATAGCAACTATTGTATCTAGTATTTCATCAATTATTTCTTACTTTTTATCGGATAAAATTGTTATTAAAGCTAATCACGCTAGAGAAGCAACTAGGGAAGAGTATTTGGAATTAAATGAAATACTTGAGGCTTTATGTTTGGGCTCTGGTTTACCAAAACCTAAATTATATGTTATGGACAGTAGTTCACCAAATGCTTTTGCAACTGGTAGAAACCCTAATAATGCGGTGGTTTGTGTTACAACAGGATTACTTGAAAAACTTGATAAATATGAGTTAGAAGGTGTTATTGCTCATGAATTATCACATATTAAGAATTATGATATTTTATTATCAACGGTTGCAACAGTTATGGTTGGTGGAATATCTATTATAGCCGATTCGATTTCAAGAGGATTTTTTAGAAGCCGTAGTGATGATGATGATTCAAAAGCAAGTGCAATTATTATGATAATTGGCTTAATATTTATAATTTTGGCTCCTATTTTTTCAAAATTATTACAACTTGCTTTATCGAGAAATAGAGAATATTTAGCAGATAGTTCAGCTGTACAAATAACTAGAAATAAAGATGGATTAATTAATGCTTTAAAGAAGATTTCTAGTGATTCGACAGTTGTTACAACTGCTAATAAGGCAACTGCTTCAATGTATATCGCTGATCCTTTCAAAAAAGAAGAGAGGGATAGTTTGTTTAGTACTCATCCTAGTACAGCAAATAGAATAAAAAGATTAGAAAACATAAAATAAGAGGAATAAAAATTCCTCTTATTTTGTAATATTTATAATTTGTGACCTAATATTTTTTCGAATTCAGGTAGAACACCTATACCGTTTGTTCTATGAGGTGGAAGTTGATATATATCATGACCTGGAAATTCATTTCCTTCAACAACAACAGGCCCTTTTGGTGTGATTGCTATATCCCAGCCAACAACACCCATTTCAGGTATAATCGTAGATAATTCTTCGGCAAGTTTAATTGCTTCTTTGAACATTGGGATTTTGTAACCAACAATTGGTGTATTTGTTAAAGGATGATTATAATATAGGTTACCTGCTTTATCTTGAGCAGGGTAGAGAATAGTACCACTTTCTTTATCAACTGGTACAACCATTCCACCACTATTGAAATTGTCTACGCATTTACCATTTCCGATTCTAAAATATGCAACAGCAACTTTACCATATTTTTTTTCTTTGTTATATACTGTTACCATTCTTATTGTATTAATACTACAAGGATGTAATTTATTTACTTCTTCGTGTTGAATAATTGGTTCTTCTAATAAGTACAATTTATTATCAAGTAAATGTTTAAATAAATCTCCTTCATATTTAGATACATCTATTTTTTCAATTCTTTTGCCACATTGTCCATCTAAAGGTTTTGCAAAGAATATTGGATGTTTTTTTATAAATGAAGTAAATTCTTTGATATTATTTTCATTGATAACTAGAAAGTCTCTATGTAAGTATTTTTTAAACTTATTATCAAACTTATCTTTCATTAAAAAATATGGTTTATAAGTAAAATCATTATATGTTTTAATTAATTTGTTATTTTTTCCTCTTGTCATTATGGTTTTTCTTTGTTTTGAAGATAAATTATACATTTCGAATAACATATAATCCATATAACCTGCTTGATATTTAAAACCACAAACTATCATATCAAAGAAAATAAGTATTTTGTTTTTTCCTGATCTTTCATTTACAACATTAATTTGTTTAAACATATTTTTTAAACTCATATTAAATATTCTATTAATTACATATTTCATATTATCACCAAAATAATTATATAATAATTAAAAAAAGAAAGCAACTATATTAAGCGTACTTCTTTTTCTGTGTAAAACTTTTTATTTTTATTTATTCTATCAAAGAATAAAATACCATTTAAATGATCAATTTCGTGCTGGAAAGCAATTGATAAATCTTCTCTTGCACGGATACGGATTTTATTACCATCTATATCGTAACCATCGATTGTAACTCTAGCAAACCTTAAAACATGGCCTGGAACTTCACGATTAACGCTTAAACATCCCTCTCCTGCATCGGCAGCAATCATTTCGCTTGAATTGCTTACAATAACCGGATTAACAACGACATAGTTTTGAAATTTTCCTTCTTCATATTCATCAACTATTACAATAATTCTTTTATTTATACCAACTTGTGGAAAAGCAAGTCCCATACCTGGCCTTAACTTATACTTTTCAGAGTATTTTTCGATTTGACTATAAGTTAAATGTTTAATGATATTATCAATTAATTTCTTTTCTTCGTTACTGATTGGAAAAGTTGCATCTGAAGAAATCATCCTTAAATGTTTATCTTTTTCGTCTAATATTTTGACAGGTTTAAACATACTATCACATCCCTGTAAATAATTGTAACACATTTTTTAAAAATATCAAAATCTATTGTTAAAAAAAGTAAAATCGTTTATAATAAGAATGGTGAATGGTATGAAAATAGAAAATAAAAGTGTTTTGAAAAAATCTAAAAAAGAGTTTATTTTGAACATCATTAATTCTATTGTTTTAAGGGGTGCGGTTTTAATAATTCCTGTTATATGGAGTTATGCACTTGATAATATATATGAAGCTTCATATGATAGAGCTATTAAATTAATTGTTTTATCAATAATTATAACTACCATATATTATGGCCTTGAACAATTGTATCAAGTAACTTTTTATAAATTATATAATAAATTATACAATTTATATGAAAATGTTTATACGGATAATTTTTATAAAAACTCTCTTTTTAGTTTATCAAGATTTTCGCTTGGTGAATATAATAATTTGCTTAATAGCGATATAGATGTAATAGCTAGTTATTATGCTAATTTACCTATGAGAGTTATAAGAATTGTTGAATTTTTAGTAATTTATTTCTATTTTTATACAATTAATCCAATTATATTTATAATTACACTTATTGTTTCACTTGTATCCCTTGGGTATATGATATATGGTTCTAAGGAAACAGAAAGATTAAATAAAATAAGAAAAGATACACTTGATTATAAAACGGCTGCTAATCATGAAATATATAATAATATAAGAGATATAAAGTCATTTAATTTATATAATAAAGTAGTTGAAAAGGTTAATAAAAAAAGAAAGGCTTATTTGGATGCTAATGCTAAATTTAATGTACAAAGTACAGGTGTTAAGTTTATATCAATTATTATAGTTGAAATTGCACGTCTTTTATTAATGATATATGGAATATATTTAATTAAAGATGGTCAAATTGAGGTTGGTGCTTTACTTATAATTTATAATTACTATCAAAAGATAGTTGATAATTATACAATTGTATCTAATATTTTAATTAGTAAAAAATCGCTTAAGGTTTCATTTAGTAGATTTAGCAAAATACTTGAAAATGCTAGCAAAGAAAAGGTCGATAATAAAGAAATTGATTTAGAGGGAAATGTTGTTTTTAAGAATATTTTATATGGTTATAGAGATAATCCAACTTTAAAAAATGTTAGTTTTACTTTATATAATAATAGTATTAATATTATAACTGGTCCAACGGGTTCTGGAAAATCGGGTGTAGTTGATTTGCTTTTAAAAATGAATAGACCACATAAAGGTACAATTATGATTGGTAAACAAAACATATTTGATATAAAAAACAATAATTATTACAATAAAATAGCTTGTGTTAGTAAGAGTCCAACTTTCTTTAATGATAGTATTAAAAATAATTTACTGCTTGTTAATGATGATTTTGAATATATAAAGACTGTTTGTAAGAGACTAAATATTCATAATTATATAATGGGTTTAAAAGATGGATATGATACTAATATAAATAGTGGAATTAAAAGAAGTGTCTTTTATTTACTTGCGATTGCTCGCGTTATAATTAAGGATTCTAAAATAATGATTTTTGATGAAAGTTTATCTTTAATTGATAAAAAAGATATTGAGGTTGTTAAAAATATTTTATTAGAATTAAAAGAAAATCATACAATTATTGTTATTGATAGAGAGCAAAATGTAGATAGTATATCTGATTATATTGTTGTTATTGATGAACATGTTGTAAAAGAAGAGGGGACAAGGGAGGAACTATTAAAAAAACAATCGTTTTACAAAAAAATGATTGGAAAAATTTAAAAAAATCTTGAAGATTATAATACTATGTGTTATACTTTTTAAAGTGATGTATATGTATAAGAGTTTTATAAAAAGAATACTTGATGTAGTATTTAGTTTAGTTTTGATGATTTTGTTGTTGCCACTATTTTTAATTATAAGTTTATTAATAAAGCTTGAAGATGGTGGTCATGTATTCTTTAAACAGTTGAGATCGGGAAAAGATAGAGATTTCTATATGTATAAGTTTAGAAGTATGAAAGAAAACAATGATGTTCATAATTTAAAGGAAAAAGATTGTGTTACAAGAATTGGCAATTTTTTGAGAAAGACATCATTAGATGAATTGCCTCAATTAATTAATATATTAAAGGGAGAGATGTCTTTTATTGGTCCGAGACCTTGGATTACAGATTATGCTAAATATTTTACAAGTAATCAAATGAGAAGGTTAGAGGTATTACCTGGTATAACTGGTCTTGCTCAATCAAGTGGTCGCAACGATATATCAATTATTGAAAAGATTAAGTTAGATGTTGAATATGTTGATAATGTTAGTCTTTTAATGGATATAAAGATTATATTTAAAACAATTAGCTCCGTATTTAGTAAAAAGGGTAATAATTCGGACAAGTTTGCAATTCAAAATGAACTTGATGTACTTAAAAATCAATGGAAAAATCCACAAGATGAAAATGATAAGAAAGAAGAAACTTCCTATAAAGAAGAAGTTATATATAATTAAAAGGACTTTAAAGTCCTTTTATTTTATTTTCATATCATTTCCTTTTGGGTAAATTTGAATATATGTGTTTCCGTTATTTACAACTAATTCTTCATTTGTTTCTTTAATTTTGTAAATTGTTTTACTGCTCAAATCTTTTTTAGACCAAGTAATAGGAATTGCATAACCATTTGTTATATAGTATCCTTCACCAGAACCGATATTGTTTATTTTTTGATATCCATAGTAGTTATCACTTGTAAATGTTGTATATTTAACTCCATAAACAATTATGTTTTTAGCTGTATATTGATTTCCTGTAGTTAAATCAGTATTTTTTGTGTTATTCATAAATCTTAAATATGTTTTATTAGTGCTATCATAAGTATATTTACTTGTTCGATAGTCTGAATATTTAATGCTTATATTTTCTGCTTTAATTGCACTCTTATATTTACTTAAATCTAGTTCTTCTTCGGAATATTTTAGTAATAAACCTTTATCAGTAGTTGTTCTATAATTGTAATTTTTAGAAGCTTTTTTAAGTTTGTCTATAGAAGTAAATAGAGTATGTTCATAATCTCTTTTTAGTTTTGTATCACGCATACCATATGCTGAATTATCAACGTCAATTCGATTGATTCCTAATTTGTTAACTTCTCTGATTCCTTCATTTGATCCACCGGCAGATACATATGTCGCATCGTTTTCTAAAACATATCCTAGATATTGTGATCTAGCGCTTCTTACAGAGCCAATTTTACTTGCATCAGCATCTTTATAAAGAGCCATCATTCTTGTAATTCCACCTTCAACCATTAATTCATAAACGATATATGCTTTATTTACATCTGATTGAGGTAAGGCATTATTATGGCAGTTTATCATAACGGCGTAAGGTCTTGTTTTACTTTCTGGATCAACAATCCATTTAACAGGTGTTTTTTCTTCTTGTTTTGGTTCTTCTTCTTTTTGTTCATTTGGGTTTGGTACTTCTGGTTCTTTTGGTTTTTCATTTGAGCAGCCTACTAAGCATAGAAATACACATATAAAAATTATAAATTTTTTCATTTTCCATCCTCCAACTTAATTATAGCATATTTATTTTAAATAGTATACATTATTTGACAATATATTATTTTATGGTAAAATATAATGTCAAGAGGAAAAAATATGCAAATAATTAATTTGAGTAATAATGATTTAGAAAGTATAACAAGTAGATCTGATTATAAGAAAGGATCTTTTGGTACTGTTGTACAGGTTGAAGGGGATTTGGGTATTAAGTTTTATAATGACTTTTTAAATAGTTATAAAGAGAAAAGTATAAATGATATTAGGATGGAAACGATAATAAGTGTTCCTCAAATTGAATTACTTACACGGAAGCAAGAAAAGGTAAAATTAACGACTTTACCGCTTGGGGTTGCTTATTATCAAAATATACCTGTTGGTGTTATAATTAAATATTTTGAGAAACATAATACATTGTTTGAACTTTTTAAAGAACATAATACAGTTATAATAAATATATTGCAGAGGGTTTTAGATATTGTTAATGAATTATTAAAAAATGGCATATTTCAAACTGATATAAAAGAAAATAATTTTTTATATTCGACTATTGATTATAGCGCGCAAGCAATTGATTTAGATGGTTTAAGAGTTGAAATTGGTAGGGAAAATATATGGCTTGAAGAAACTGTATATGAGTCATTAATTGATATGTTTATTTTTCTTGTTAAGGAAAAGCTTTTGTTCGAATATAATAATTGTGAGTTAGATGAAAATGATTATAAGGCAAGAATAGAGTGTTTAAAATTGCTTAAACATAATATATATGTATTTGAAAGTTTACAAGGTTTTATAAATGAAGTTAAAAAGATAAGATTACTTGAACCACCGAAAAAGATTTTAAAAATATAAAATCTTTTTTTATATATTTTTTTTATTATATTTTGGTAACATTAAATATTTAAAAAACTAGATGTTCGCTTAAAGGGTAATGTTGCAGTTAAGGTGCATTCTGGAGGAAAGGGTAATCAAAATTATTTGAAACCGGGATTTGTAAAAAACATTATTGAAAGAGTAGGGGAACAGTTGTTGAATGTAATACTGCTTATGATGTAGCGAGACTTACCTGAGTAAGATAGATTCTTAGAGACTAGGGGTAATATTGCTTATATTAATATCATGATGAATATGAGTGTTGATTGTGATTGTTGTGCGAAAGTTGAGGATCCTTGTATGAAAGATATTGGTATACTTGCAAGTATTAGTCCCGTTGCGCTTGATAAGGCTTGTTTAGATTTAATTTATAATAGTACTGATCCTGGTAAAGACCATTTGATTGAAAGAATTGAATCAAGGAATGGTACCACATATAATAGATGCTGCAAAACAAATTAATTTTGAAACAGCTGAATATGATTTAATAGAAATTTAACAAACTTAAACAATAATATTGTCAAAATAAATTAATTATGGTACAATATTATTGTTTTTCAAATATGGCCTGTTGGTGAAATTGGTTAACACATAACCCTCTCAAGGTTACATTCACGGGTTCGAACCCCGTACAGGCTACCAAATTTATTTTATTTTCAAAAAAGTATTGTCATTTGTTTGATAATGTGATATATTTATATTGCTTACTTTTATGGCGAGATAGTTCAGTTGGCTAGAACACACGGTTCATACCCGTGATGTCGAGGGTTCGAATCCCCCTCTCGCTACCATATGATTGTTTCTCGAGTTTCTCGAGTTTTTTGTTAAAAAAGGTTGATGTTAATTATGGAAACAAATATTCAAGAGTTGAGAGAAGATTTAATAAATTATGTTGGTTCATCTATGTTACCAAATAAGTATGCTATAATTGCATATATTGAATCTTTATCAAATGATGAATTAATTGATTTTATAATTCAAAATAATTTAAATATTTATACAAAAAGAACTATTAGGTAATCCTAATAGTTTTTATCTGTGCCCTAATGCTTTCATAATTAAAGGTATTATTTGTTTCTTTCTTGATACAAAACCATCTAATTTCTTGCCTTGATAACATTCATCAAAACAGAAGTTAAATATATTTTGTGAAGATTTATTGTAGAATATATAAGAACATTCTCCTATAATATCTGTAACAAACATAGCAAGAACATTATAATTTTTGTCAAAGGCAATCTCTTCTATTAAATTAATATATTCATTCTTTTGATTTAAGAAGCTGTCAAAATCAGTAGTTAAAACCTGACTAACACCAACTTTTTTATCATCGATATCAAATGATTTGAAATCTTGGAAGAATATTTCTTCTTTTGTTTTACCGGAAAATATAGAACCGTTTTTAAACATTTTTAAACCAAATGTTTCATAGTCTATACCTGCTATAACAGAAAGTTCATTTAATGCTTTAACATCAAGTGGAGTAGTAGTAGGTGATTTTAAAAGTAGAGTATCTGATATTATACCTGATGCCATAATACCAGCTATATCTTTATCAATTTGAGCATTGTGTTCTTTATATAAAGTATAAATAATTGTATTTGTACTACCTACAGTCATATTTCTAAAATTGATAGGTCTATCAGTACCAATTGTGCCTATTTTATGATGATCAATTATTTCAAGAATATCTGCTTCATTTAAGCCATCAGCACTTTGCGATTCTTCGTTATGATCAACTAAAATAACTTTTTTAGGCATCTTTTCATCAAGATCAGATACTTTTAATAAACCCAAACATTTATTTTCTTCATCAATAATAGGATAGTAGTTATGATGGTTAATCCTAATTGCATCAAGTGCATCATCAACATTCATTTCTTCCTTAAAACAAACAATGGTCTTTTCATAATTAACCGTACTAATTAGATTTGCGAACCCAATTAATTTTATAACTTCAAAATAATCTTTAGATGTTTTTATAATATTAACTCTATTTTTTTTAGCTAAATCAAGTAATGAATTTTTAAGTTCTAAATTATCTGTTAATATTATTAATCCAACATTATTATTAATTGCTGTTTCTATTATATTTAATCTATCACCAACTATTAAACAAGTATTTTCATCTAAAACTGTATCTTTTAAAAATGCTTCACTTACTTTAAATGGGGCGACTATATTATATGAAAATATATCAGTAAACTTTAAGAGTTGTTCACCGCCTAAAGCATTTAAGGTATGATTATAGGTTGATACAAGTTCTTTTTTACTACAATTAATATAATCAGTTGTTATATCTTTCATTGATAAAACACCATTAAAGTATCCATTAACTGAAACGGGAACGGAACTAATAAATCTTGACATCATATATCTGTATGCATCATAAATTGATTCTTTTGCATCAATAAAACATCCTTTGCGGTAGTTTAAATCTTTAATTTGAACTTTAACATCGTTTAAATATTTTGGAAGTTCCATTTTAAAATGCTTTAAAACATATTTAGTTTCATTATTAATATCTCCTAAAACTCTAGGTTCACATTTTACCCCTAACATATTTTTAAGTTTAGAATAAGCAATTGCACTTGTAACTGAGTCAGTATCAGGTTTTTTATGACCAAAAACATATATTTTATCCATTCTTATCCTCCTAATATTAAAATTATAGCACACCCTCAAATAAAAATAAATAGTTTTACAAACAAACTTTACAATGATATAATATAACTAGGTGATTTCTATGAAATATTATGGCGATTTAAGAGATTATCATAATAAAAGATTTATTGCTAATAATTTGGAAACCTTTTTTGCTTCGGCCATAAATATAATAGGTTTAACAACTGCTATAAATGGTATGTGTTATATAAATGATGGTTTATGGTTTGATACGTTATCTGGAAGTGTTGCTGCTATTTGTATGCTAATGGAAACTGATGCTTTGTATTCGGGGGTAAAAAATATTAATAAGGATTTAAAGAATATTGATTTAAGGAGTGTATTAAAGGAAAGAAAAAGATTATATGATGCGATAATAAATAATGTATGTTCTTGTATTAAAGAATTAAATATAACTGATCCAAAAGATATAATGCACTTTTTGAATGATGTTTTAAATAAAGGGTATTTATCATATAAGAAGAATTTTAAAAATATCAATGTAACAAGCGAAAGATTAGAATTTTCTTCTTATCAAGTTATAAATGGAAATGGTGTTTGCAGACATATCGCGCAGTTTACTACGGATATTTTTAAATGTTTAGGGTATGAAGCATTCGATTTGTTTTGTTTAGAATATAATGGTGATGATAAACCAAGGCATATGATTACAATGGTTGATTATAATAATAAAACCTATTATTTAGATACTGCAAATAATATTTCATATAATTATTATGAAGGTGTTTTAAAAACAAACAATAATAATTTTATTCCAGTAAATTATTATGCTAAAAACTTTCATCAAATGGATAATGATGATTTAGCATATTTAATTAGTTATTATGCTAACAGAAGAAATTTGCAAGAATGTATGAAATGTATGTTTAAAAAATTAAATGAGTCATATGATGAATATGATTATAAAAAAGAAAATAATATTAAAACAAATATAATATATGAAAAAAATAAAAAACTATATAAAAAATTTAAGGAAACCTACTTGTAAAATCTGTTTAAAATAGATATAATTTATATGTGATTAAAATGAAGAAAAGATATTTTATATTTATATTATTATTAGTTGGTTGTTCAAAACAAATAAAATGTTCAAATGAAGAGGTAAATGTAATAATAAAGGAAAAGAAAAATAGTATTAAAAGTATTGAAGTTGAAAAAGTATTTAAAAATGAGGAAGAAAGCACTAATTATTGCACACTTTTGAAATTAACTGATATAAGTGTTGAATGTTATAAAAATAGAGTGATTTATAATAATTATAAAGATTATTTAAATAGAGATTTTATAAAAACGGATGAGTTAATAGAATATCTAGAAAATAATAATTATAATTGTAAGTAAATGATAAAAATGATATAATAATTAAGGAGGATAAAACGTGAAAAAAGTTATATTAGTATTAGCAATTTTATTAATGGTTGGATGTTCTAAGAAACCAGATGTTGTATGTACAGAGAAAAGTAATGTTTTTAAAACAAATGTAGAACTTTATTTTGAAGGCGAAAAACTAACAAAAGCAACAAGTGTAAGTGAATATGAAGAAGAAGCACTTGCTAAACAAGTATGCGCGACTTTAGGTGATAAAGTTAAGTGTTATAAAAATAAAGTTGAGGTAAATGATTATTTGAAAAGTTATATTGGAAATAATAAGAGTGAAGTTATTAAGATTCTTGAAAATCAAGGTTTATCTTGTAAATAGGTGATTTAAAATGAAATGCGTAAGATGTGGAACTGAACTAAAAGAAGGCTCAAAAGTATGTTTGGGCTGTGGATTTGAAGTTGGAAAAGAATATGTTCCGGAACAAAATGAAACTCTTGAGAGTTTAATGGAAATGCCAAAAGAAGAAGAAACTTATGCTGATGATGCTGAAGAAATGGAAATTGAGGGTTCAAAAAAGGAACTTGATGTAATAGATGGTGAGGAAGTAAAGTTAGATAATAACTTAACTGGGGAAAACGTCGGCAAAGTTAAGGTTAGAAAAAAGAAAAAATATTTCTTATTATTTATTCCTTTAGTATTAATTTTGTTAGGATTATTAATATATTTTAATTTTGACAAGATAAAGTGTTTATATAAAGATTGTTCAGTTAAACCTAATCCAAATCCTAGTGATGATAAAGTGGATGTAGTTAATCATCCAACAGAAACTTATATATTTGATAATAGATTTACTTTTAGATTAACTGATGAATGGAATGAAACAGAAAAAGGAAAATATACTAAAACTTTAGAAGAATTTAAAACAAATAAGTATGTTTTAAACAATAATACACTAGAAGATTATTTAAAATATATTGGCACGGAAGAATATAAAGAAGAAACAATTAATAATATAAAATATTATTATATAGTTAATAATCAAACTAAAGAATATGCTATAATAGATAAAGAAGCGATATATGTATTTTCATTTGTTTCTGTAAATGAAAAAGATATAAATGAAATAATGAATACAGTTGTATATTATAAATAGGAGGAACTATGAATTATCAAAAGGAACTAGAAAAGCTAATCAGTACTTTAGATCATAAACCAACATTACTCCTTCATTCCTGCTGCGCTCCTTGTTCTTCATATGTACTTGAATATTTAGAACCTTATTTTAAAATAACGGTTCTTTATTATAATCCTAATATAGAACCAATTAATGAATATTTAAAGAGAAAAGAAGAGCAAATTAATTTTATTAAGAATGTTCATCCTAATATATCTATATTAGATGTTCAATATGATAATGATTTATATAGTAGGGTAGTGGAAGGACTTGAAGGCGAAAGAGAAGGCGGAAGTAGATGCTACAAGTGTTATAAGCTTAGAATTGAAAAAACGGCATCTCTTGCTGATAATAAATACGAATATTTTGGAACTACTTTAAGTGTAAGTCCTCATAAGAATGCAAATTTTATTAATGAAATTGGCAAAGAATTAGAACAAAAATATAATTCAAAATTTTTAATATCAGACTTTAAGAAAAACGAGGGATATAAAAGGTCTATTGTTTTGTCTAAAGAATATAATTTATATAGACAAGATTATTGTGGATGCAAATATTCGAAAAGGACTGATTAAGTGAAAACAATTATATATGGAGTGCTTGAAGGTATAACAGAATGGTTACCAATAAGTTCAACTGGGCATTTAATATTATTAAAGAGTTTATTACCTCTAAATGTAACAAGTGAATTTTGGAGTTTGTTTGAGGTTGTAATTCAGTTTGGCGCAATTATGGCAGTACTTTTGCTTTATTTTAATAAATTATGGCCATTTAATAAGAATTACAAAGAATGCATTAAATTATGGTTAATGATAATTATATCTTGCATTCCATCAGCAATAGTTGGCATTTTATTTGATGAAGTATTTGAAAAGTATTTTTATAATAAAACATCAATTGCTTTTGCACTTATAATAGTTGGAATATTATTTATTGTTGTAGAAAAGTATAATAAACCTGGTAATAAGGAAATAACTTATAAATCATCGTTTATAATTGGTTTGGCACAGGTAATAGCTGCTATATTTCCTGGAACGTCAAGATCTGGAATAACTATTATAACGGCTCTTTTACTTGGAATATCAAGAGAAAAAAGTACAGAATTTACATTTTTAATGTCGGTTCCAGTAATGTTTGGAGCAAGTTTTCTTAAACTATTTAAGTTTGGATTTGTATTTGCTGAAAGTGAAGCTTTATCATTAATGTTTGGTACTGTATCAGCCTTTATAACATCCATATTTGTAATTAAGTTTTTACTAAAATATATAAAAAATAATAATTTTATACCATTTGGTATATATAGAATCATTTTAGGAGTTTTGATTTTGTTATGAAGAAGTTTAATATGATAGATGAATCATTTATATGTGAAATATGTGGAAAAAATGTAGATAAATTAAATTATACAGCTCGTGATCATTGTAAATATTGTTTATGTTCTAAACATTTAGATAATAATCCTGGTGATAGAGCTTCTTTATGTAAAGGTGTATTAAGACCGATTGATGTTGAAAAAAGTAAAGATACATATAAAATAATATATAAATGTGATAAATGTGGAATAATTAAAAAAAATAAAATCGCAGATGATGATAATTTTGAAAAAATACTAGAAATTATGAAAAACAAGGAGTAAATAATGATATATGTAGTATATGGTAAAGAAGAATATTTAGTTGATCAAAAGGTAAAAGAACTAACAAAAAATCCTATAACATATGATTTAGAATTTGATAATTTAAAAGATATTTTGTTTGATGCTTCAATGATATCATTGTTAGATGATAAAAAGTATATTGTCGTAAATAATCCTTATTTTTTATCGATGGCTAAAGAAGGTGAACCTAATATTGATACGAGTGTATTAGAAGATTACCTTAATAATATTAATCCTAATACGGTTATAGTGTTTAAATATTATCGCGAGAAATTGATGGAAACTAAGAAAATAACTAAATTACTTAAAAATAAAGGTATTTTTTATGAGTTTAATAAAGTAAATAATTTAGATATTATTAAAGATAGGTTTGATGGTTATAAAATTGATAAAGAAAGTATTAATATTTTAATAGATAGAGTAGGGGATAATACTGCTGTTTTGATAAATGAAATTGAAAAATTAAAAACATATAAATATGATACAAAGGAAATAACAAAAGAAGATGTTTTAGAGGTTAATAAATATGAAGAAATCGATTTTTTTAAGTTTATTGATCATATAATTAATAAAGAAAAAGATCTTGCTTTAAATGAGTATTTTAGTTTACTTAATCAAAAAGAAGAACCTATTAAAATACTCATTGTTATAGCATCTAAAATAAGATTAATGTATCAAGTAAAGGTACTTAGTGAAAAAGGCTTTACTGTTAATGATATTGCAAATAAGCTTGAGACGAAAAGTTATCCTGTACAATTAGCTGGTATAGCTGCTAAGAAGTACTCAAAAGATAAACTATTAAATACTTTGATTAACATTGGTGAACTTGATGAAAATATAAAAACAGGAAAGGTTGTTCCTGTTAATGCACTTGAATTATTTATAATTAATTTATAGAAGAATTATTTTTTTAATTCTTCTATTTTTTTATAGTATTCAACTAATGATGCTTCGTATCTACTACTTACTTTAGGTTCAAAAAATTTTGCGTTTTTAATTTTATCTGGTAAGTATTGTTGTTTTACAAAATGATTTGGATAGTCATGGGGATATTTATAATCTGGTGATGATGTTTTGATGTGATTTGGTACATTACCGGTATCACTTGTTTCAATTGCGGTTATTGCTTTATCTAAACTCACGTAACCGTTATTTGATTTAGGACTTAAGGCCATATCTATTATCATAACGGATAATGGTATTTTAGCTTCTGGAAAGCCAATTCTTTCACAGGCATTTATACAAGCATCAACTTTAACACCAATAATTGGATTAGCAAGTCCTATGTCTTCGTAGGCTATTACGGTCATTCTTCTATAAATACTATCATAGTCTTCACTTTCGATTAAACGTGCTAGATAATAAAGTGCAGCATCTACATCAGATCCTCTAATTGATTTTTGAAAGGCACTTAATAGGTCGTAATGGCCATCACCATTGGCATCGCTAAAAATTACTTTTTTAGAATTGATACTTTTTATTACATCTAATGTTACATTATAGTCATCGGTTGCAACATATGCCATTTCAAGTATGTTATATGCAAATCTTAGGTCACCGCCAGATAATGATGCTATATATAATAGATTATCATCTGTTATTTTTATATTTTCTAATGCTTCATTTTGACATGCTCTTTTTAGACCGATTACAATATCTTCTTTTGTTAATTCTTTTAATTCAAATATTTGACATCTACTTCTTATTGCGGGATTAATTGAATGATATGGGTTAGATGTTGTCATTCCTATCAATGTGATTAGACCATTTTCTAGGTATGGTAGTAATAAATCTTGTTTATCTTTATTTAGTCTATGAATTTCATCCATTAAAACAACAATACCGCCATACATTTTGGCTTCTTCGGCTACTATGTCAAAATCTTTTTTATTGTTAATTGTAGCATTTAACATTCTATATTTTAAGCCCATTTCATTTACTAATGCTAATGCAATTGTTGTTTTACCAATTCCTGGTTTACCATATAGTATCATTGAAAAAAGTCTTTTGTTCTTTGCAATATTTGATAGTATTTTTCCTTCTCCTATTAGGTGTGATTGTCCTATAACTTCATTTAAACACTTTGGTCGCATTTTAACTGCAAGTGGTTCCATAATATCACCTTTCTTTAATAATTATACATTATTTTGCTCTATTTTTAAATACAAATTGTTATAAAAATGATATAATAATACTAGTGATAGATATGGAATATATAAATAATTATTTGAAATATTTAGAGTATGAAAAAAAATATAGTGCGAATACAATTAGTTCATATGCAAATGCCTTAAAAAAGTATGATAGTTTTATTTATAAAAATGATATAGATTATAAATATATAACTGAAAAACAGATTAATTTATTTTTAAATGATTTAAGGAAGGTTAATTGTCCGAGGACTGTTTCTTATACTTTAACGGTTTTAAAGAGTTTTTATAATTATTTACTTATTGAAAAGGTAGTAGGGGAAAATATATTTTATAATATTGATATGCCTAAATTAAGTAGTAAACTGCCTTCTGTTCTTTCGTATGAAGAGGTAGATAGATTGCTTGATATAAAGCCTGTAGATGCCTTTTCTGCAAGAAATAAGGCTATATTAGAGCTAATGTATGCTAGTGGTCTTAGAATTAGTGAAACTGTTAATTTGAAATTATATGATATTGATTTAACTAATGATATTGTTAAGGTATTTGGTAAGGGTTCAAAGGAAAGAATTATTCCTATGGGAAATGTTGCTGTTGCAGCTTTAAATATTTATATTAATGAATACAGATATAAGATGCTTAAAAATAAAAAAAATGATTATTTGTTTTTGAATAATCATGGTAATAAATTAACAAGGCAAGGATTGTTTAAAAATTTAAAAAGTTTATTAAAAGAGAAGGGGATTAATAAAGATGTTTCACCTCATACACTGAGACATAGCTTCGCAACTCACCTACTCAATAATGGGGCGGATTTGAGAGTTATACAAGAATTGCTTGGTCATTCATCGATTAAGACAACTCAAATATATACTCATATATCTGATGAACATTTAAGAGAACAATATAATAGTCATCCACATGAATAAACAGAACCAATTATGGTTCTGTCTTTTTAGGTAATTTATTTGCAATCATTACATTTGCAATCATTGCATCTACAGTTATTATCTAAAGCTTTGCTATTATTTTTTGCATTTTGTTTAGCTTTCTTTTCTGCTTTTTTCATTTTTAATCACCCAATATTATTATTAACAAATAAATAGGGAATATAACAGTTTTATTTTCCAATTTATAGAAGTTAACATAACATACATTATCGGAAGTTAGATATATTTAAAAAGGATGAATAATTATAAGGCTTAATTCAAAATAAAAATATGCTAGTTAACATAATGTGGTTTTATTATAATACTATATTATTCATATATATTAGTATGTAATATATATTTGATTTTATGTGATTACTTTTTATTTTGATTCTCTTTTAATTATTGTTTTTTAAGATTCATCAATAATTTTATTTTTGTTTAATAAATAATTATAAAATTAATATTATTTTTAAATTATTTTTATTTTATATATTTATTTATTTTTGTTATTGTAATTAATGTTTATTTAATATGCATTTAAATTGGTATTATAGTTGAATTTTTTTATTACACCTATTTACTTTTAAAAATAAATAGTTTAAAAGAATAGGTGATATTTTTTTGTGATAATATTGAGTTTATACTATAAAAAATACGAATATGTCTAAAAATTATTCGTATTCCCTACTCTACTATTATATGTAAAGTAAATGTTAAGATATTAAATAAAAAGTTGGTTCATTTGGTTTTTTTCTATATGTTTATTATTGTTTCTTTGCAAATTCACAAAGAGCACACCATACCAGCTAATATTACTATTAAAAACGTCATTTTCTAACTCCTTTCTAAACCACAGACCCTTTATCTTCTATAATTAATATGCTTTTTAATACCATTCAATATGACACAGATCTAAAACTATCAAATGTATCTAAATTATTAAATGAAAGTTTTAATACCATTCAATATGACACAGATCTAAAACGCTGAATTATAGCTCTTATCTAAACTATGAGTTTTAATACCATTCAATATGACACAGATCTAAAACAATTAAAAATACTATCCCTAATTTTAGAGCGTTTTAATACCATTCAATATGACACAGATCTAAAACTTGCGTGAACAAATACAAAATGTAATTGTAGTTTTAATACCATTCAATATGACACAGATCTAAAACATTTTGGATGATCGCCACGGTGTGTACTTGTTTTAATACCATTCAATATGACACAGATCTAAAACTTCAGAAAACTAACAATAGTACTAGTTATTGTTTTAATACCATTCAATATGACACAGATCTAAAACTTGCTACCACCACCAATATTCAAAGCGGAAGTTTTAATACCATTCAATATGACACAGATCTAAAACAAACAATCTATAATATCGTTATTTGGCTTGTTTTAATACCATTCAATATGACACAGATCTAAAACTAAAATACGAAAATTGCAAAGTACCGGTTGGTTTTAATACCATTCAATATGACACAGATCTAAAACTATGAATTAGGCAAATAACTACAAGTAGTAGTTTTAATACCATTCAATATGACACAGATCTAAAACAAGGCGGTGTAGATTTATATTTAAAGGATTGTTTTAATACCATTCAATATGACACAGATCTAAAACAGATTTGATAAGTACATGCAAGAGGTAAAAGTTTTAATACCATTCAATATGACACAGATCTAAAACAATTATATGACGAGAGACGAAAGACGAGGTGTTTTAATACCATTCAATATGACACAGATCTAAAACTTAATCAATGGATAATAAGCATTTAAACTTGTTTTAATACCATTCAATATGACACAGATCTAAAACTCGCCCATAACAGTATAAAAAATATTAAAAGTTTTAATACCATTCAATATGACACAGATCTAAAACTATAATAGGAGTTATTATGATTAAATCAATGTTTTAATACCATTCAATATGACACAGATCTAAAACAAAATTAAAGGTCTCGTTTCAAAAGTGAATGTTTTAATACCATTCAATATGACACAGATCTAAAACCTTTTAGATGATAGACACGGGGTTTATCTTGTTTTAATACCATTCAATATGACACAGATCTAAAACATAAAGTACCAATAAAATTAACAATTGTAGGTTTTAATACCATTCAATATGACACAGATCTAAAACAAGCAAGTACAACTAGTCTTACAACAGTAAGTTTTAATACCATTCAATATGACACAGATCTAAAACAAAATGGAACTAATTCGCCAATAACTGAAAGTTTTAATACCATTCAATATGACACAGATCTAAAACGTTCTATATTCATTATCTCTTAAATCAATAGTTTTAATACCATTCAATATGACACAGATCTAAAACGCAACATTTAAAGTTAGTCTTGCTTTTATTGTTTTAATACCATTCAATATGACACAGATCTAAAACATTTGCATTTTTATTTAATAAATGCTATAAGTTTTAATACCATTCAATATGACACAGATCTAAAACAATTGCTTAGCACGTTCTTTTAAAAATTTTGTTTTAATACCATTCAATATGACACAGATCTAAAACTTTTGTTTTTCGTATTCACTTAAAAAATTTGTTTTAATACCATTCAATATGACACAGATCTAAAACCTCAAATTGGTTTTTAACCCATATCCCAATCCCATAGAAATAATTAGTTTATTGAATGATAAATCTACGTTATATTTTATATTCTTCTAATTCTTCATCAATTATTATTTTCTTTTCGTATTCATTACAAATACCATAAGATTGTGAATCAATAAGAAGTATTACAACATTATTATACAATAAATATTTATATAATTCAATAAGTTCATTTTTATTTAAGTATTGTTTTAAATTAATAAATACTATTATTTTATTAATATTTAATTCTTTTTCAATATCAATTAAAAGAATTAAGTTGTCTAACAAATTATCTTTTGACTTTATTGTAATATTAAGTAATTTAATCATTAAATCTAAATCAAAATCATTATTTATATCTATATTTAAATCCATATCATTTAATATAGGAAAATATATTTTTCTAATTTTGTTATATAATTTAGATAAATTATCTTTATCATTAATTGATATATTTTCATTTACTTTTTTATTGATTATTGAAATTATTTTTTTTGAATTAAAATCAAAATTAAAATAATCAAATATTATATTTATTTTATTAGAAAGGTTTAACTCTTTATATTCATCATCAGTAAATACAACATCTTCTATAACATCACCAACAGATATGTTATTTATATCATTTACAATTTTATAGAAATAACTTTTATTCTCTATTTCTAAACAATTTATACTGTTATTATTAAATGTAATAATATTATCTATATATCTTATACTTAATCTCATAATACAACTAACCTATCTTCATTATCTATAATATTGCTATTTGATTTACCAATTATGTATTCTATTTCTGCATATTGTTTTTCTGTAATATTTAATACTTGTATCAAACCTTTATTGGGAGCATTTTTTCTAATTTTGTTTACATTGAATTCTGCTTGTTGTAAATTGAGTGCGAGTTTAGAATAAACTGATTCTTGTAACATTATATATCCTTCATTTATTAAAAACTTATGAAATAATTGATAATTTCTTTTATCTTTATGATATATGTTGGGTAAATCAAAAAATACTATTGTTCTCATTACTCTATCCCTCATATAATGTAAAATCCTTATATTTTTTATTATCACTTAAGCAATCTAATGTATTTTTAGTATACATTTTTATAATATCTTTTAATGTATAATTTTTACTTAAGTATTTGTAATTATTATTAAAAATATTAATTAAATCTAACTTATATTTTGAATCAAACTCTCTTGTTTGATTGTAATAAACAAAATTGTCTATTATAGGTCTAAATGGTTCCATTAAATCACAAGCTAAGTTAAATTGATTAAATTCACTTTTATGGTGTATACCTAATTGTGTTAAGTAACCATTGTTTATTATTTCTTTATTAAAGTTAGATAATAATATACTGTATCCATAATTTAATGCTGCATTTATGTTATCATTTGCATTTCTTATAAATGATTTTGTAAATAATGAATTAAAATATACTTTTGCTGAATGAGCTTCTCTATTGGTTTTATCCCCTACTCTAACTTCATTTACATAACTCATTAGTAAATCATAGTTTTCTGATTTAATTTTATTTAATAGTAATGCTTGATTTATAATTTTATTTTTAACAATTAGTGACCATAATTCATCTTTTTGTTTATTATTCCATTTTGTTTGAATAAGTATTTTTTTGCTTGTATTATGACTTGAATAAAAGCTATTTAATTCACCAAATGGATTATGTTTTTCATCACAAAATATAATATTTATTTTATTGTCAGCAAGTTCTTTTAATAGATAGCTGGAAATAGATACAGCTATAGAATCTACTATTATTGTATCTATTTCACTCAAATGAATATAGTTTTCTTCTAATTCACTTTTAACAGATAGATATCTATTTTTATAACTTAATTTAGATTGTTTGGTTATTACAACGGTTCTAAAACTCATATGTTCTTTCTTTTAAACCTGTAACAGATTGTGTTATTAAAGTGGCGTGATCAATATTTGTACCACTTTTTCGTCCTACTCTATCACTAAACTTAACAGTTTTACTTAATAATTCTAGATCTGCATTATCGGAACTATATTTTAATAGTTGTATTAATTCTTTTATAACTTGAACTTTTGATATTTGTTTTGTTTTAATCGTTTTATCGTTTTCTAATTGTAATTCTTTAAATTCATTATTATTATTTACAATTAATAAATTATTATATATGCTATTATATAGATAATAGTGCTTGCTTATTTTTTCTAGAATATCATTAAACAAATCATTAATTAGGATATCAAATTGTTCTTCACATTTTGACTTGAATTCATCATATGATATATTTAATTCTTTATTATATGCAGGATAATGATTGTTAAAAATGAAATTTAATAAGTATTTATATTTTTCTTGTTCTGCTCTAGTAAATTGTAATTCCGTTGCATTAATAACTTCAGCACCTTTTAAACCACATCCGGTTATTTCTACTTTTTGTCTTTTATAAATCATAGGTTGGTTTAAAGGAATGTCTGTTTTTATTATAGTATAATCATTGATATTCAAGCCGGTTTTTATGTAATTAGTAATTTGATTATCTTTATCTTTCTTGACACATAATTGTATAGGAATGCCGATTAATTTCGTTTTTTTATTATATTTTATGAGTGCCATATACGAATATTTCAACTGGTCATAACCACCATATAATTCTACAGGTAAATTATCTTTTATTTTATAATGAGCATTTTTATTATTACGGCTATAAATTGTTTGGTTATAGAACTCGCCGGTTTTGACTTCGGTTTTCTTGCTTATTATAATATCATTTCTATATAATGTATTTTCTATTGTTTTGTTAAAATTAGCATTATCAAAAACTTCACCTGTTTTTATATTAACATTTCTTATATTGTTATCAAGACTATTTATAACATATCCATATTTTAGTTCTTTATATTGTTCATTTTTATATAATTGTTTACTTAATTCTTTTAATTCATTAAAATCTATATTTTTATTTATATATTTATCTTGATATATACCAAGACATACTGCTAAATAAGCATCGTGTGCGTGATGATAATCATTTAAATCTCTATATTTATAAAGTTCAAACTTTTCTCTATAATTATGTGATAGATTAGCGTGTAAATATATAATTTTAGTTTTTTTATAAAAATTATTTAATATATTTGCAACATGTTTGGTTATTTGCCTTGTTTCAACTAATTGTCTATTAATAAAACCCTCTATTTGATCTTTTGTATACTCTTTTCTTGTTAAGGCAAATTCTTTTTTAGCTGATATTAAGTTGCATTTTCTTAAATGAGTCCACCATTTAGTGCATTTATCACGATATTCTTTTGGTAAAATCAAGGAATCTCTTTTCTTTTGGTTTTCTTCTTTTAAAACTAATGCCTTATTGTCAATTGAATCATCTTTTATTAGAGATTGTGGCATTATGTGATCAACTTCATATTCATTTAATCTATTTATATCTAATTTTTCACCAGAATATAAACTTTTACCAAGTTGTATAAAATATAGAAATACTTTTTCTGTAATTTGATCATCAGGTATCTCATTTAATTCTTTATTTAATTCTTTGTAGTTTTCAACTTGCCCTTTAATATTATCGTATATGCTTTTTAGTTGGTCTTTTCTAGAAGATGTTCTTTTTTTCTCTTCATCTCCCCTAGCCATTTCAATCGCTATGTTTTTTGGTTCATAGCCCATAAAATCAACTATTTCTTCGACAATTTTTAATGCTTGATATATTCCTCTTTTGTTCTTAGGTGAAGTTGCTAAATTTTTAACTAATTCATAATTTATTTTTTCATTTTCAGTTATTATATTTAATTTATTTATTTCATCTTGAAAATGATATTTTTTATTATTTAATATTTGCATAAAGTTTTCATTAGTTTCTAAAAGTAAGTCCATTATGCTTTTTCTTTCTTTTGATTCAGGATTTATATAATATATTCCATCTAAAAGTTTTTTTGATAATGAACTCCATCCGGAATATTTTAGTTTGCATATTCTAGATGAATTAAGTTCAGGATATTTTCTTTCAATTCTTGTTCTTAATAGTTCTTTATCTTCAAATATTGTAACATCTTTTATGATGTCTTCAGCATCATTTAGATCATAGTCTGTATTATTAAATAATCCATTTTCGCCAAAGAAGTCTATATACGATTTCATAGAACTTGCAAATCTATCTTTTCCTTGAAAACCGCTTGTTTCAAAATCACCAATACTTCTAAAGAATGAATCTTGTCTTAAATAATTTTCTAAATCTTTTCTATTTACTTTTTCGTGCTTTAAAAATAAATCCGTATATATATTTTCTATTTGTTCTTTATCAAATCTAATTATTTGATTATTTGCTTTAACACTTATTTGTTTTATTTCACTTATTACTTTATATCTTGAATAAAATATAGAATTAATTGGCATTGCTTTTTCATTATTGATATAAGTACAGTTTTTTATCATTCTTTCAATGAATTTTTCTGCTGTTTGTTCTTTATCAATAACTTCGTCAAAGTTGTATATGCTGATTGGTTTATTTTCATCTTTCTTAATTAACCAGGCATTTGGATTTTCTATATCTTTGTTGTTAGTACGATTATTCAATGGTCCAATATAATAAGGTATTCTAAAGCTAAGTATTTTTTCAAGTTTATTTATGCCATTTACTTCATTTTTTAAAAAAGGATAATATTTACTTTGGTGTTCAATGATTTTTCGTAATTCTTCTTTATTAAATTGATATGGGTATTTACCATTATCAGTACTTGTTATTCTGGGCAAATATGTTTCATCATTTAATTCTTTTAAGATTTTGTTTGCTAAATCAAGGTTAGTAACTTTTTCTAATGCTTTCTTAATTTCATTTTTAAAATCATTATATTCGATATTATTGTCCACATATTTTTCATAAATACATTTCTCTTTATCACTTGATTTAAATATTCTTTTATATTCATTTTTATTTTCTTTTAATAAGGATTTTAACTCTTTTAAATCTTTTTTATGTTTATCATATTTTTCAACCATTAAAGCTGATATTGTAGTAGCATTTTCACTATTGAACATTTTTTTGATAAAGATTGCATCATATAGTTCTTTTAGTTCTTCTAGTATTTCAATTTTATCGTTTAATTGACTTGATAATTTATCATAGTTATCATCATATTCACTTCCATTGAAACTTATTTTTTCAATACAGTCTTCTTCTTTTTCTAAACCGAATATAGTTAGAACATTAAACTTATTTCCTATTATAAGTTTTACTAATTCATCTGCTATTTTTGAATCATCTATAATATTTTTAAATTCCTTTTTTAAATTAACATTAACATCATTTTTAGATTTACCTAGTATTATTGATTCAAGATTTTTATAATCTATTTCTGTATTAAGTGTGAATAATTCTTTATCATCTATTAATTCAAATGTTTCTTTTAACTTATCAGCTATACTTATATCATTTACTTTAAAATTATCATTATTATATAGGAAATTACCTCTATATTTTATTATATGATGAAGTGCTAGATAGACTAAGCGAATATCTTTTTTATCCGGATTATTTACTAATTCATTTCTTAAATGATAAATTGTTGGGTACTTTTTTGGAGTACCATTTCTTTTATTGTTTGAAAATATATTCATTTTATCAAAATCAGTTAAATTAATCTTAATATTATTGATATCTTCAGGACTATAAAAACTTGTTTTCAATTTTTCAAAAAATTCATTATCTACTTTGTTTATTTCATTTTTAAATATTTCTTGTAATAGTTTAATTCTTTTTCTTCTTCGATCATATCTTCTTCTAGTGCTACGAGCCATTCTTCTATTAACTGCTGTTTCAGCTTCTTCAAATAGTCTTACACCCCATAATGCTTTTTCTTTAATTTCTTTTGTTTCTTCACTGGTGTTTAAATTATAATGGTTTATCAAAGTATTCTTTTTTATTACTTTGTATGTGTTTGAATCTATAACGGACCAACCTACTGAAGATGTTCCGATATCAAGTCCGATAGAATATTCTTTTTGCATATTGACATACCTCCTTCTTTGTGGTATCATTTAGTTGTGTTGATACCATTCAATATGACATAGAGAGTTAAAATAAAGCCTTTGGCCTAAATGAGTTGACCATTAGTTGGTCTTTTTTTGTACTCTCTTACCCCAACAACATTATACCAAGTTTTATTTGGTTTGTATACATATTTTTAAAAACTAATAGTTTTTTTTAGAATTATTAAACAATAAAATGTTATTGTTTTGTAAATCTAAAATGTAAATAAAAAGACCAATTATCTTGGTCTAATTTGTTACTTTTCTTGATTGTATTTCAGCGATCTTTTCCAATACTTCTGCAGCATTCTTTTCATTTATTTCAGTATAGTTAAGTTCTTTTAACGCTTGAACTTTAGCAGAATTAAGTTCTAAAGTACGACTCATTTTTTCTTCCATTTTATGTTCTATTTGGTCAACGAATCTTTTGTGTGATTCAGCAATTTTTGTTTCACTTACATTCTTATTTCCATATAAAGTCATTGCTGAGAATAAAATACTTTCAAATATAAATTGATCTTGTTCATTAAATGCGAATTCCATTGGTTTAGTAAATCCAGCTGCTTTTGAAACATATGCTAACATATATTTAAGTTCTTTAGATGTATCAATTGATTGTAAGAAATGATATAAATACTTAACAGTATAGTATCCTTCTTCACATTCTTCATCGTCGCCTTCTAATCTTTCTTTTAATGCTTCTATAACATTTTTTAATAGTTCTTTTTGATTTTTACCCATTCCATTTAGTAAACTATTGCCATCATTAATAGAACTTGTTGTTGAATTTTCAAATAAATTATTTATTCTTGTTTCAACATCCATAATATAATCTGTATCAACTTTTATGTTTTCTATTTCATCAACTGATTTTATTCCAAGTAGATTCAAAAGTAAAACTTTCTTATCTTTTGGCCATTTATTTATATCATCCATTTCTAAATAGTTATATATCATTTGTCTTGAAACACCTAAAAACTTTGCAAGTTTTACTTTAGAAATGCCAAGTTCGTGTAAAATGTCATTTAATTTTTCCATACTTCATACCCTCCAATTATAATTTTACCACAAAGTAAACAAATGTCAAGTAAAAGTAAATAAATATTATAAAAATACCATATTATACATATGATATTTTATTATTCGATTCATCATAAACTTCTTCGATAATACCACCAAGAATACATTCATCATTTAGATATAAAACACAGGCTTGTCCTGGTGTTACAGCTTTTACTCCTTGTGGGTATTTAACAAGTATATTATTATCATCTAAGTATTCAACTTGAACATCTATATCAGGTTGTCTATATCTAAATTTTGCTGCACATTTTTCAGGCCTTTTATCTGATAGGAAGTTAATATCACTTATATGTGCACTATAAGAAAGTAAATATTTGTTTTCTTCACCAAAAGCTACATATAAAATATTTTTATTCAAATCTTTTCCAACAACAAACATTTTATCGGTATTTCCACCAATATTTAAACCTTTTCTTTGACCGATTGTGTAATACATTAAACCAATATGTTCACCAACTTTATTTTTTGTATCTATATCAACAACAATACCTGGTTTATTGGGCAAATAATTCGATAGAAATTGTTTAAAGTTTCTTTCGCCTATAAAACATATTCCAGTTGAATCTTTTTTACTAGCAGTTACAAGACCATATTCTGATGCAATCTTTCTGACTTCAGGCTTGCATATATCACCAAGTGGAAATAACACATCTTTAAACATATCTTTATTAACTTGTGATAAAAAATAACTTTGGTCTTTATTTGTATCAACTGCTTTATAGAGTTTACCATCTATACATCTAGCATAATGACCAGTCGCGATTTTGTCAGCACCTAATTTTTTAGCTTCTTTAACAAACATATCAAACTTAATATATTTGTTGCACATTATATCTGGATTAGGGGTTCTTCCTTTTTTTAATTCATCTAAAAAATAAGTAAATACATAATCCCAATATTCTTTAACAAAATCTACTCTATGTAAAGGAATACCTATTTTTTCACATACTTTAACGGCATCATTATAATCTTGTTCTTGTGGGCATATATTGTTATCTAAATTAGGATTACCGTTAAAATCATTATTAACCATACTATCCCAATTTCTCATAAACAAACCAATTACTTCATATCCAGCTTTTTTAAGTAGAATGGCACCTACACTACTATCTACGCCTCCACTCATCCCAATTACAACTTTTTCCATAAAAATCACCAAAGATATTATACTATTTTATATAAAATTTAACAATATTTTTGGTAAAATAAATCCTTCATATAATGAAAATATAAAAGAAATGCCAAATATAATTAAAAAAACAAACAAATATTTTTTACTGACATTTTTAAAATTAATTGTTTTTCCTTTAAATAAAGAAAATATTAAATTAGTTGATATTGAAAGTGAAAATAAAAGCATAATGCTAAATAATAATAGATATATAAAGCCTGATGGTAAGAAATATGCTATACTTGCTGTATAATAGTTAGTTGTTTTCATTATTAATGTTATATATAAACCAGTTACAAAGTTTTTTGCAAAAAATACAAGCGTACTTGTAAAGAAACCGGTAATTGAAAAGGCACATATAAATATTAGAACTAAAATAATTAGATTAAATATTAGACTCCTTAAGAATAGAGTAAAATATTTTTTGTTTTTTATATAATTTAGATATTTATTAATAAAATCAATACACTTTGTTTTATCACTATAAGAAATAAAGAAATAGAAACATATTCCAGCTGCTAGTCCTACTAAGGCTATTGTAAATATAAAATATAAACTTTTTTTGTTTTCTTTGAAAAACATAATTATCTTGTTCATTAAATCACCCAATTAATTTTATTAAAATATTTAAAATATATTCCTTTTTTATAAAAAATATTATATAATTAATATGAGGTGTGAATGTGAAAAAAAGCAAGAAAAATATGCCACCTAAAAAGAAACATAATGTAACAAAAATAGTAGTATGGATTATGTTGATATTAATGGTTGCATCAAGTGCAGTGCCACTAATTATATATGCTATTGAAGGCAGATGAAAAAAAGGACTTTTTAGTCCTTTTTTAATAAATCTCTAATTTCTTCAAGTAAAACAACTTCATCACTTTTCTTAGGTGCTTCTTCTTTCTTTTCTTCTTTTTTCTCATTCTTTTCTTTCATTTTATGGAAGTTATTAATAACTCTAACTAATAAGAATAAGCAGAAAGCTGTTGCTATAAAATTAATTATGTTTTGAATAAATAGGCCGTAATTTATTGTCGCTTCACCTATTTTTAATACTAAACCAGAAAAGTTAATTCCTCCGATTATTATACCTATTATAGGCATAAATATATCATTTACAAGTGAATTAACGATTGTATTAAATGCACCACCGATAATAACGCCGACTGCTAAATCTAAAACGTTTCCTCTTGATATGAATGTTTTAAACTCATTAATAAATTTTTTCATTTTACCACCTCCAATAAGTTCATAAATTCATTTTTTATTTCTTCTAATTCTTCTAAGCTTTTAGCTTCAAACCTTAATGATAATCTTGGTGTTGTATTAGAAGATCTAATTAAAGCGAATCCATTTTCAAATTCTACTCTAATTCCGTCAATATCTTCATATTTATAATTTTGTTCATCAACATATTCTTTTATTTTGTTTAAGATATTTTTTTTATTTTCTTCTTTTACTTCTATAAACATTTCATCTGTAGAATAGTATTTATTAAAATCACTTCTTAATTCTTCAAAACTGATTCCATTTGATAGGATTTCAATCATTCTAAGGCCGGCATATAATCCATCATCAAATCCATAAAACTTATCTTTAAAGAAGAGATGTCCGGAATATTCACCACCAAAATCAAATTCACCTGTTTGCATCATCATGTTTGTATAAGATGCTCCTGTGCGATACATAATTGGCTTTATTTTTAATTTTTTTAATTCATCAATTAATGTTCTTGAACATTTTACATCAAATAAAGCATTTCTATATTTTAAATTATTATTTAAATATTTATAAACCATAGCCATTACAATATCAATTGATATAGTTTGACCATTTTTGTCTACTATTCCTACTCTATCAGCGTCTCCATCAAGAGCAACTCCGATATCAAATCCTAGTTCTGATACTTTGTCTTCTAACATTTTCATATTAGCGCGAACACTTGGGTCTGGGTGATGATTAGGGAAATTACCATCACTTATGTCATTAATATATACTGCTTCAATTGGCAACTTGGAGATAATTTTTTTAATTATAATTGAGCCTGTTCCATTTCCTGGATCAAATACAGCTTTTATTTTTTTATTTCCAAGATTTAATGATTTAATAATGTAGTTTGCATAATCATCTTCGATATTTATTTGTTTTAAGGTACCATTACCGGTTTTAAAGTCACCTTTTTTAGTATATTCATAAAAGTTTTCTATATCTTTTCCATAAGCATTTCCGATACTTGTGAAGGAAAATTTAAATCCATTATATTCTTTTGGGTTGTGACTTGCTGTAATCATAATACCGAATGGGTTATTAAGGTGTTTTCGGGCAAAATATAACATTGGTGTTGTAACAAGGCCTAAATCAATAATATTAATGCCTGTTTCTAATAGTCCTTGAATCATTTTTTTATGAATGCTCGGGCTAGATAAACGGTTATCATATCCAACTATTACTTCCTTTGCACCCATTTCAAGTGCTTTCGAGCCATAACTTTTACCTACTAAATAACCTGTTTCATCATTAAGAGTAACATTATATATTCCTCTTATGTCATATTCTCTAAACGTTTCTTTTTCTAACATATTTATTTACCTTTCTAGAACAAGCATTATTTAATTCCATTAATTCATTAAATGAAGGAATAAATAGTACATCATTTTCTTGTATTTCTTTATCTAGACAATTGTATTCTCCAAGTAATGATCCTAAGAGAATGTCACCATAAAACTTAAGCGCGATTAAGGATAAATCTTCATTTTCTTTTACTTTATACCAAAAGCTATAACTATTTAAGGTTTCTTCGCTTGGGAAAACAATTTTTGTTCCTTCTTTTAAGTTCATTTCTTCTAAACCGTTATACATAAGAACGCGATAATTATATTTTAAATCACGATATTTTATAAAACATATTCTATTAAATGTATCACCTTTTTTGAAGGTATATTCTTCATCAGCTTTTATAGTTAGGGGCGCTGATAATGTAACTAAAATAAGTGAACTTGCTAGTATTTTTTTGATTTTTTTATTATTAATCATATCTTCAACTCCAAATATATATTATCATTTTTAGAAAAAAAAAGCAAGTTGTTGCTTTTTATTTATGTACTAATACTTTTGTGCCTACTTTGACATTATTATATATATATTCTGCTACATCGTAAGGTAAATTAACGCATCCGTGGCTTCCGTTTTTCTTATATATTTCACCGCCAAATTGTTTTCTCCAAGTGGCATCGTGTAAACCAATTCCACCATCAAATGGCATCCAAAAGTCTACGTGTGAATTGTAGTCAGCTCCTTTTAGGTAGCGGTCTTTTTCTTTGGCATAGATTTTAAAGCTTCCAATGTTTGTTGGTGTGCTATTCTTACCTGTTACGGTTTTTGAGCGCATTAATATATCGTTTTCACAGTATAGAGAAACTATTTGATCGGTTAAATCAATTTCAATTAATTTCCCTTCTACTTCTTTTAATATATTATTTGCGACATAGCCGGCATATTTATCTGTTTTAATGAGTGAATAGTCTTTGTTTCTTTCTAATAGATATGCTCCTTCATATTCTTCTAAATAGCCGATTATCGTGCCATTTGTGTCGTAAATAAAGTCTTTTTGATTGGCATATACTATTTTTTGAATTGAAACATTTTCTACAGGAAATTGTTTTTTTATTTCTTCGCTATATGATCTTACAAATTCACCGGATACAAATCCTATTTTTCCGTTGTATTTTACTACATACCAATTATTGTTTGTGATTGCAATTGGTATAATTTCAGTATTTGCTTTAATTAAATCAATTTTGGTATCATATATTGATGGGCCTAGTCTAAAATTAACATTTGCAGTCGTATATAAGATATCTTTAACTTCTGTATATTCATATGGAGAGCATTCATCTTTTCCATTAACTTTTACATATTCGTGACTTACATAACCGATTGTATCGTTATATCTAACTAAATCCCAGTTATCACTCGATAGAATTCTATATGCTGTATCTTTATATTGAAATAACCCGATTTTATTACTTTTAGTTGATTCACCATATCTTACATTTACATCTGTTTTAGCTTGTACATAATCATTTTCTGTTTTAGTATCAGCAAATACATTACTTGTTACAAGTACGCAAGATGCACATAATATAGATAAGGCTTTTTTTCTGATGTTTATTTTCATAATAACTCCTCAAGTATTATTATAGTAGTTTATTTTATAAAAGTCAAATAAGCCTAAAAAGGCTTATTTATCATATTGCATCTAATTGTTATTCGATTCATTCCATCAGTTGTACAGGTATAAAGTGTTAAATCAAAATCATTATTTATCATTTCATCAACACTTGTTTGTGGTAGTACAAAGGTTTCTTCTACTTCATATATATATTGATTGTTTAAAACATCTGTGAATATTACATAGTCTCCTTGTTTTAATTTGCTTAAATATTTGAAATGTTTTTTATAGGAATGACCGCATATTATCATGTTATTTGTATAAATTGAACCATAATACAAACAAGGCGCGATATTGAGTCTATTATAATCCCAAGTATCTAAAACGGGCAAATCTATATTGATTGCTGGTATTGATATTGATCCTATATAGTCATACCCATCTATATTAATGGTATTCATTTCTTTTTTATCGTTTATTATAATATCATTTGTGTTTTTAGTTATTACTTCTAGTATTTCATCAGATTTTTTTCCAGCATTATATTCTATTACTTTATCTTTGATAATAAATATTGATGATATTGTTATTAATAATATACCGATTATAACAAATATTTTACTTTTCATTTTCTTGCCTACTTATTATTAGACCAATTATAATAAAGATTAATCCTATAAATGATAAAAGTGTATACAAATATGTCATTTGGCCGGTTTGAACTAATGATGGTGTATTTGTTACTGTAAATACATAGTTATTGTTTGTATAGCTTACAGTATAGCCTTTGGGCAAATTAACTTCTTTTACGAAATAAGTGTCAGATTTTGGTAAATCTTCAATTGTTTTTTCCCAGTTATTTTCTTCGTTTAAAATAATTGTGTCTATTTTTTCATTATTTTTATATAATTCAATTGTTACATAGTCAAGAATCTTATTTTTTTTATCAGTATTCCATACTTTTTTGATTTTTATGTCAATTAAACTTACAATTTCTATTTTTGGTGTTGCATCAATGTTATATTCGAACGAATTATTGATTTCTTTTGGCAACATGATTAGAAATGGGTTTATTTGCGAAAAGCTTTTTACTTTATTGGTTTGTTTAACGTAATAGATTCCTAAATCGAGATTATTAAATTTTACTTTGCCGTTTATAGTTGTCGATTTATAAGATTTTAGTGTTTTGTTTTGTATACATTTTTGGATGTCTAAAATATTTTCTTCACTTAATTTATAAGGGCAATCATTTAATTCATTTACATAGTCAAATAATAGGTTATTATTTAAAGTTTTAGCTTCGCCTATTTTAATTATTTCAATTTCTGCTCCACTTACATACTTATTATTTTCTTCTTCTTTTAAAGTGATACTTATACTTCCTTTTTTGTTTAAGTCTACTAATTCATCTGCTTTAACAAGATTTAAGCTTGAAAAAAGACAAAGTATAATTAGAATTAATTTTTTCATACATCATTCTTCCTTCCTTTTGGATAAATATATTTTGTATAATCAACCTTTTTATTAATTGGTTTAATTAATATAATTAATAATAAACTGAATATTATTGGTAATGCAACAAGGGGCATAACAACAAGTGTACTTATTCTAAATCCTTCAGTTGTAATAAATGTTTTTTTGGCTTCATTTTCGATTCTTTTACCTCTAACTAATAATCTATGGGTATTTATTCCGTATGGTGTACAGGTTAGAAGTGTTACATAATCGCCATCTTTATCTATTTTTAAGTCATTTACTTGGTTTGGTTTTACAATTGTTATTTTATCTACTTGATATGTTATTGTTCGGTCAAGAATATTAATTACAAAGGTGTCCCCTATTTCAAGTTTATCTAAATCTGTAAATAATTTAAATGATGGCAAGCCTCTATGGGCTGATAGAACACTATGAGTTCCTTTTCCACCGACTGGTAAACTTGTTCCTTCTAAGTGACCGACTGCTTTATTTAAAACGTCTGCACTTGTTCCGTGATAGATTGGCAACTCTACTTTTATTTTATCGATTGTTAAATATCCCATCATTCCGTGATCATTAAGATTTAAAATTTTATTATAATTTTTAATGTTTTTATATGTTAATAATGGTCTTTTCATAGATAATAGCTTTTTATTATATTCATCTGCTTTATTAAAGTAATCTGTATAATCTTCTTTTTTGATGTTATTTAGTATTGATTCATAGTCTATGATTGCTTTTGATTGAACTTTTTGGTTATAGAAATTACTTATTGATGGATACAAAAGTATAGCTAGGCCTATGAAGAAAAATAATACCATAATAAGTGTAGTTTTATTCTTTTTCATAAGTCTTTTCACTTCCTTTTATAATATACATATGAGGGAAAGGCTTTAAGCCTTAACCCTATATGTTTATTTATTAAGCTGATAATTTAGCCATTCTAAACTTAGTTACTAATAGTATTCCGCAAGCTAGAACAGTTAGTGTTCCCATAAGTACAAACATAAATGTACCGAATCCACCTGTTGATGGTAATTCTGTTCCGTTATAGTTTATAACTTGAACACCACCACTAACATATTTGATAGTTGAAATAGTTTTTCCATCAACAGTCACTGTTGTTGTTTCTGTTGTTGCTGAGTTATTTGTTTTTGTCATTACAACAGTTACATCAGTTGCTAGTTTATTATAACCATCTGGTTGCTTAACTTCTCTTAAGTAATAAGTATCTTCATCTAATCCTTCGATTGTTACGTGTCCAGCTACAATATTAACACCTGTTTCATTTGGTAGTGCTACGCGGTATGTGTTATCTTTACCTTCTATTTTAACAACTGGAATAACATTTTTTCTCTTATCAAGTAAGATGAATTCAGCTCCTTCTAGTTGAATGTTTTGTTTATCAGTTTTTACTAGATCAAAACTAAATGTATATGTTCTTGTTTGATCGTATTCTGTTTCATGATTATCACCATACTTTAGAACAGTTTGGTTATCATTTCCTTTTCCATATGTTTTATCTGTAATGTTACCTACAATGGCATTTTCATTTAAAGTTGCTTTATATGTAACAACAATTTCAGTATTTCCTGTAATTGTATCAAGATATGATTTTTTAAATGTAATTGTAAATCCATTAGTTTCCGTTGTTAAATCATAATCAGTTCCACTTACAAGTGTTTTATCTCCTGCTGTTACAACGATTGATGTAGGATCTAATGTTAAACCAGTTGTCATATTATCGATTAATTTATAATTTTCTGCTCCTTTTTTAGCATAAATTGTTGTTTTGAAATCGATAACATCACCAATTTGCGCTGTGTTTTCTTCGCCGTATTGGTTATTTGAATCTTCCTTAACTTCCTTCTTAATTGTTGGAGGAGTATTTTTTTCGTTTATTGTTGCGGTTGGTTTAGTTGTTGTTAAGTTGCATAATGCTCCTAATGTTGAATCAACTAAATAATAGCCTAAATCAGCAACAGCGAATTCTAATTTTCCTGTAGTTTGTGCTGTTTTAGAATCTTCTTCTGCAATGTTGTTTGCTTTAGCGTAGTTAATAGCATCTACTGCTAGGCGCGCTGCATCAGCATTTTCTACCCAAGTTACATAACCCTCGCTATCAGTTTTAAAATACTGTTTACCTGTTTCACTTTCAACGAATGGTTTCCATTTTGTTGTTGCTTTATAAGCGAAAGCATTTTTTTCTTCGTTATAAGATTCTAGATGTAATATTTCATAAATCTTATATGTTTTACCAGCTTCTGCATTTGCAATAGTAATTTTACCACTTGCTGCAAAAACAGGTGTCATACCTACTAGTAGTAATATTGCTACTAATAATACGTTTAATAGTTTTTTCATTTTTTTCTTCCTTTCTTATATTTATTATACATATTTTTTTTCAAGTCAGCTTATTCTCTTTTTTCTAAAATATGTATAGCATATATTAATAACTGAACCCCCTGTTAATAGAATTCCAGCTATTACTAAAATTAGCATTCCTGAGCTTCCTGTCTCAGGCATTATATATCCACCAATATTAATAAACTTAACATTGGTAGGTTCGGTCGAATCAAGTTTGCCATTTAAACTTTTTCCGAAAGTAATTTTATTATCATTAATTTTATAATTGACTTCATAGCCATCAGTTTCTAATTCTTCGATTTTAAATTGAGAACCATATGGTAAGTCTTCTATATTAATTGTTTCATTGCGTTTTAAATAAATTGTTGTTTTACCTGCATTATCTAAGGTAATTGTTCCTACACTTGTTCCTTTTTTATATGGAAACTGACCTACTACGGGTTTTCCGTTATATGTAATAACTAAGGTAAATTTAAATGTTCCAGAGTTTTCAATATTTCCTTGAACTTCTTTAGATATATTTAATTTACTTTTTAGATAATCGTTTATTATTTTGTTGCCATCAATACTATAAATTGTTTTATCATATGCAACTTCTACATCATATTCGGTTTTATTTAAGATATGTCCGTTTGGTGCTTTAGTTTCTTTTAAAATATACTTATGTCCTGATGGTATATTTATGAACTTAACTGAACCATTGCTTGTTGATGATGCTTTATATGTAAGTGTATTATCGGATGGTTTTTTTAGTTCATTATGACAAGGACAATTTGGTGAATGAACAAGTTCAAATTCGGCATTTTCTAAAGTGAATTCATCTCCTAAAACTGATACTTTTTTGAATTCTAATTCACCTAAATAACCTACTATACTTGGTACTTTAAAGTCAATTTCACCATTTGTTGATGTTTTATCTGTTTTGATTACGTAATTAAGTGTTGTCTTACCGTTTGTTTCATATATTTTAGAATTACCGGTACTTTTATCTATTTCCTCAAATGATGATAGTTCATTTTGTAATCTTATTCTATAATGTAGTTCATAAACGTAATATGTAATATTTCCGTTTTCAATTACTGTTGGGTTTGAGTTTTTTAAATCCCAATTTATTTTATCTTTATCATTATAACTTGCTGTATTATTTCCGTTTGTTAAATCAACACTATCTCTTAGATTTTTATTACCATCGTATATACCAACAAACTCAATATTTTTAACATTACTTGACGTATTCATTGGATCTTCGGCAACCCAAGTTGCTTCGGACATTTCCATTATTTTTTTGAATATTTCATTAAAGGCATCAGTCATTGCTGACTTATTTGTAACATCTTGATAGTAACCAGAGCCTATTTTGCTTTTAAGCCAATTTTTATAAGCATCCGGACTACTATCACTTCCTATTTCGTATGTTGTTGATGTCCTATCAACTACTGAAAATTTTTTCCCGGCAGTTTGATCAACATAAGTTTTAATAGTTTGACCGCCAATGTCAACACCGATTGAGTAAATATTAATACCAGCATTTTTAACATTCGTTGCCATTTTTCTTGCTCTTATGGCCGCTTTATCACTATAACTAGTTCCGTAGTAACAAGGGTAATAATGTTCTTTTACGCTGTCATAAAAGATTCCATCATCATTAGGATTTAACTCGCCATTGTTTGCTTTCCAGTAATCATTAAAAAACTTTGTTTTATTTCTATTTTCTTCTTCGGCACTTGAAATGTTAGGTGTCATATAAGGATCATAACCTGTGTAGTTTTTATAGATGTATGTTGTTGGGAATCCATCAGATAAGAAGATAATGTGTTTAGAACTTGCATTAGATTTACTTAACATATCATTTGCCATTTTTAACCCAGCTTCAATATTTGTAAATCTAGAATGTGATTTTCCGTAGTTAGTAACATTCATTATATTATTTGTTTTAGTATTCATATCATTAATAAGGTTAGTTGCCGTGGTTGTATCCATACAAGGTTGAAGCGTGAATATTTCCTTAGCATCTGTATTGAATGCTACAAATCCGATTTGTCTTTTAATATCTTTATTACTTGAAGAACGATTAGCAAAATCAGTTATAAATTTTTCTGCTGCTTCTTGTGCGGCACTTATTCTAGTTACTTTTGTATTTTTAAATACGTAACTCATAGTATTAGATACATCCATAACAATTACTACAGCTACATCTGGTTCTTCAGCTTTTGTTCTTGTTTGAACTCTTAATGTGATATCAAAATAGTTTTCCAAATTGGAATTTCCACTTTTATAATTGGTTTCTGATATGGTTTTGCTAATAATAACACTACTATCATTTTTAGTTTTACCACTATCTTTTCCTTCCCAATTTTCGCCCCCTATGTTCGCGACTTGCTTATAGCCATTTAGTACTAAACTGTCACCATATACGCTTAAAAAAGGGTAAACAGTTACTACTAATAAACATAATATATATACAATTTTCTTTAAGTACTTCATTTAAAAACCTCCCTGAAAAATTTTTAATTTACACTACCTATTTTTTTAAGTGGCCAAACCCTAAAAATTATTTTACCAATTATATCGTCATTGCTTATACAGCCAACATCATTGTTTCTTGAATCAATAATGGTATCCCTTTTATCACTTAAAACAAACCATTTACCATCTTGTACTTGTAGTGGTAATTCTACACTTATATCACCTAACATTTTATTTTGAACATATTTTTCTTCTAAAACTGTTCCATTAACACTAACGGTTCCTTCTTCATCTATATAAACCCAATCGCTTGATGAAGCAATTACTCTTTTTATTAGTATTTTATTTCCGTGATAAAATGCAATTATATCTCCTTGTTTTAAGTTTTTGGTTTTTATACTCATTACAATATCACCTTCGTTTAGAATTGGTGCCATTGAGGAACCGCTTATTTCAACTACAGGCATAAGTAATGAAGCAATAATAGTTGCTACGGCGACTACTATTATAAGGCCATAAATTGTACTCCTTAATATTCTATTATATTTAGATTTGTATGTTTCCCTTTTTAGTTCATTTTCAATATCATTAACATTTAATTTATTCATTTTCTTCTACCTTTAAATTTTCTTAAATCCTCTACTTTTTCTTTAATTTCCGGATTTTGTTTAACAATATTTTTGACTTCTAATTCAACATTACGAAGAAGCTCATTTGCTTCCTTTTCTCTCTTTTTGCATTTTCTTTCTGTGTCTTTTAACATTTTATTTGTTTTTTCTTCTAATTCTTTTTCCCCTTTTTCTTTTAATTCTTTTATATTATTTAAATATATTTCGGCAGCTTCTTGTGCAACATTAAATATTCCGCTTAATTGAAGTGATGCATCAGCAAGTGAACCAGCATTTTTAAATATTACTTTTTTTGATTCGAGTTTTTCATTTAATTTTTCAATTTTGTTCTCTAATTCTTCGATTCGTTTTGCTTGTTCAAGTAATATTTCAAGCAATTCTTTTCTGCTCATCTTTTTAAGTTCCTTATTCATTAATAAGCCACCTCTACTCTATCTTATTTGATTTTTTTTAGAATATGTACACTCAAATGTATATATTACCCTCTTGTGGTTATTTATTATAATCATTGTCAAATTAAAAAGCAAGTAAAATCTTGAAATTTTAAAAAAAAAAATTAAAAAAACGGATTTTCCCATAAAAAAAGAAAGAAATTAATTCTTTCTAATTTTCTGCTTCTTCTAACATTGAACCAATATATACACCATATCCTTTTATAGGATTATCAATAATTACGTGAGTAACTGCACCAATTATTTTATCGTCTTGTATAATCGGACTACCACTCATTCCTTGCACGATACCACCTGTTTTTTTAATTAGATTTTTATCGGAAATTTCAAATAAAATATTTTTGATGTCACCTTTATTTATTCTTTCAATAGTTATATCAAACTCTTCTACTTTTGTCCCATCTAAAACTGTTAATATTTTAGCATTTCCGGTTTTAATTTCATTAAAGCTTGCTACTTTATATAGTTTTTTATTGGCAATTTTACCTGTATAATTACCAAATATACCTTTGTTTGTATTTTCAAAAACTGATCCAAGAACACTATCGGAATAGTATCTTGCATTTTTGCTTCCTGGTATTCCTCTTGAACTTACCGTGATTCCGGTTATAGTTGATTCAAAAATGGAACCGCTATTTGAATTAAATAACTTTCCTGTAGTCTTTTCAATTATTTCGTGTCCTAAAGCCCCAAATAGTCTTGTTTGTGGATCTATATATGTTAGTGTCCCGATACCTGTTATACTATCTTTTACATATAAACCCGATTTATATACTCCATTTTCTAATACAATATTCAAATCTGTTTTGTATTCCTTATTACCTCTAATATAGCCAACACTTACAACAGACTTGCCTTTAATTGAATCGATAAAATCTGTGCTTGAACTAATACTTTTGTTATTAATTGTATTAATAACATCTCCAACTTGTAAATTTATTTTATTTTTCTTATCTAAACTATAAGTTCCAACAACAAGTACACCATTACTATTAACTCTTATACCAACAGTTTCACCGCCAGCATAAATATAATCTGAATAAGCATATATATTAAATGGTAAAATAACTAGTAGAAGAAGCATAATCAAGGCTTTTTTTAAATGCACTATTTCATCTCCTAACAGACTACATTATTATTATTTGATTTTTATAATTTTTTATTAATACAAAAACTACCATAATTTTTTTGACTTTTTAATTATTTTATCTTTATTTTTTAATTTTATACAAAAAAACTTTACTAAATGTAAAGTTTCTAATAATTTATTCTTTAACTTCAAAATCTTCAAGTTCACCATTACTTGCAACAATTTTACTTACTTTTTCTTCAACACCTTTTAATTCTTCATCACAAGATTTAAGTAAATCCATTGCTTCTTTATATTTGTTAAAAGAATCATCAAGTGTTGATGTACCATTTTCAAGTTCAGCTATAATAGCTTCTAATTCCATTAATTTATCTTCAAATGTTTTCTTTTTCATTTTTCTTCCTCCATTTTATCAATACTTGCATCAACTAATCCATCAACTAATTTAATTTTAATTTTATCATTTATTTTTAATTTTTTAATTGAATTAATTGTAGAATTATCTTTATATAATACACTGTATCCTCTTTTTAAAGTGTTTAAAGGATTTATTACAAGTAATTTTTCATTTAATTTGTCTAGATATTTTATTTTATCATTATATAGTGTTAGTGGATTTATAATGATATGGTTATTATGCAATATGTTTAGTTTATTTTTTTTATTTATGATTATATTATTGATTAATCCATTTAATTTATCACTATACATAATTAATTTTTGTTTTTTATTATCATACATAATCATAGGATTTTTTAAAACATATGAGTTTTTAAATCTATCTAGTTCTAAATTAAAAATTTTAATTTTTTTCAAAATTGTTTCATTTAATCTTATTTTTAATTGATCATTATGTTTTATTAAATCGGTTAATACGGGAGTTGCTATCATAGCTCCGGCTGTTGGTGTTGCAGCTCTGGCATCGGCTACAAAATCAGCAATTGTAAAATCGGTTTCGTGGCCTACTGCACTTATTATTGGAATATTACATTCATATATTGCGCGAGCGACAATTTCTTCATTGAACGGCCATAAATCTTCAATTGATCCACCGCCACGACCTACTATTAGTGTGTCTATATTGTAATTTTCGGCAAGATGAATGTTTCTAACAATATCTTCTTTAGCGCCATCACCTTGAACTAAACTTGAAAAAACAATTATTTCTGTTATTGGGCATCTTCTTTTTATTGTTGTTACGATATCTCTAATAGCTGCTCCAGTTTTTGCTGTTATAACACCTACTCTTTTTGGAAAAAAAGGTATTACTTTTTTATGTCCTTGATCAAATAATCCTTCTAATTCAAGTTTTTTCTTTAATTCTTCATATTTTTTATATAGATTACCAATTCCGTCTTCTTCCATTTCATCAACATAGATTTGATAATTTCCTGCTTGTTCATAAATACTTACTCTTCCGTGGACAAGTACTTTTGTTCCGTCGGTTGGATTAAACTTTAAATTGAATGTATCACGAGCAAACATTATGGCATTTATTTTGCTTTTTTCATCTTTTAATGAAAAATATAAATGTCCGGTTGGATGTCTTTTAAAGTTAGATATTTCACCTTTTAAATATACGTTGCGCATTTTCGTGCTATTATCGAACATTAGTTTTAGATAGCTTGTAAATTCACCGATTGTTTGATAATTCATTTATTTACCTCTTCGTGATATATTTTGTCTAAAACACCATTTATTAGTTTTACTACTTTATCATCACTATAAGCTTTTGCTAGTTCAATTGCTTCATTTATTACTACAATGTCTGGTGTATTTGAATATATTAGTTCATATATAGCCATTCTAAGGATTGCTATATCTGTAAAGCCTAATCTATCAATAGTCCAGTCTTTCATATATTTGTTTGCTAAGTTATCTAATTCATTTTTATATGTTACTGTTCCATATACTATTTCTTTAACAAATTCATTTTCTATTTCTAGATTTTCTTTTATTAATTCATCAACATTGTATTCAATTTTATTTTTGTCAAAAACTGCAATTTGATACAAAATTGTCATTATTTTTTTTCTTAATTCACTTCTTGTTTCCATTTTTTCACGTCCTCAAACAATTATATACTATTTTTAAAATAAAATAAATATTATTTTACCATTTCTTTTAATTTATACAAAATATTTAATGCATCCATTGGTGTTGTATTCATTGGATCAATTTTTTTAAGTTCTTCTTCTACTGGACTTTCTTTTTGAACTAAGTCATCTAGTGGTAATGCTTCTTGAATTTTGATGTCTCTTTTTCTTTCTTTATTTTCATAAACGTTTAATATTTGATCGGCTCTTTTTATTAAGTTATCTGGAAGTCCTGCTAAACGGGCTACGTGAATTCCATAACTTTTATCGATGCTTCCTTCTTCGATTTTGTGCAAAAAGGTAATGTTTCCGTCTTCTAGATGTGCACTTACGTGAATATTTTTTAAGTGTTTTAGATTATTTTCTAGGTCTGTTAATTCGTGGTAATGTGTACTAAATAGTGTTTTACATTTTATGTTATCGTGAATGTATTCGATTATTGATTGAGCGAGTGCCATTCCATCGAATGTTGCTGTTCCTCTTCCTAATTCATCGAATAGGATTAAACTATTTTCGGTTGCTTTTTTTATTGCCATATTTGCTTCATTCATTTCAACCATAAATGTTGATTCACCGCTTACTAAGTCATCACTTGCACCGATTCTTGTAAATATTTTATCAAATATTGGTAAAAATGCTTCATCAGCTGGTACGAACGATCCCATTTGAGCCATTATAACAGTAATTGCGAACTGGCGCATATATGTTGATTTTCCGGCCATATTTGGTCCTGTTATTAATAGAATGTTGGTATTTTTATCAAATTTAATATCATTTTTTACATAATTATTGATTACTTTTTCAATTACTGGGTGTCTATTTTCAATTATATTTACTTCGTTATTATGTGAGAATGTTGGTCTTACATAATTGTTTTCTTCGGCAATAGTTGCGAATGATTGTAATACGTCTATTTCGCTTATAATATGCGCGATAGCTTGTAATTTAACGATATATTCTTTTACTTTATTTCTTATTTCAATAAACATATCATATTCTAGTTTTATTATTTTTTCTTCGGCATTTAATATTAAATCTTCTTTTTCTTTTAAAACTTTACTTATATATCTTTCGGCTCCGGCTAGGGTTTGTTTTCTTTCATAGCCATATTCATCTTTTACTAAGTCCAAACTTCCTTTTGATACTTCTATATAATAGCCAAATACTCTATTGTATCCTACTTTTAGATTTTTAATACCAGTTCTTTCTCTTTCATCGTTTTCAAATTGTGCGATAAAATCTTTGCCGTTTTTACGAATGCTTTTTAATTCATCTAATTCTATACTATATCCTTCTTTTATTAGTGAGCCTTCTTTTAGGGTTGTTGGGGCATCTTCGTTGATACTTTTTTCAAGTAAATCATATAAGTCGTATGGTATTTCAAATAGTGTGTAATAATTTATTTTTTTTAATATTTCTAGTATTACTGGTAAGTTTTTTAGAGAATTTTTTAGTTGTAGTAGATCTCTTGCTGATGCTGATCCAAGTGCGATTCTTCCTGTTAGTCTTTCGATATCATATACGCCATCTAAGGCATCTCTTAAATCGCTTTTTAAGATAAACTCTTTAATTAATTTATCAACTATATCTAATCTTTTATTGATTTCATCTTCTCTTATTAATGGGTTTTCAATATAGTTTTTAAGCATTCTTGCACCTGGTGCGGTTTTAGTTCTGTCCATTAGCCATAATAGTGAATATTGTCTTTGTTTTAGTCTTAATGTTTCGGTTAATTCAAGATTTCTTTTGGTGTGAATGTCCATTTTTAGATAATCGTTATTTTTGATAACGTTTGCTTTCATTAAATGGGATAAGTCTTGCATTTCTAGTTTTAATAGATAGTTTATTAAATATTCTATTACTTTTATATATCTTATATCTTCAATGTCTTCGTATACATATTTATAGTCAGGTAATGATTTATATTCGTTTATTATTGATACATCTATTTTATAGTGTTCCATTAATAGGTTTTTGATATTTATATCACATTTATCATTCATTATTAGTTCTTTTATACCTATATTTACAATTTCACTTATTATACTTGATATATCGTGATTTACTAGTGTAACATTTACTTCACCGGTTGATAAATCAATATATGATAAGGCATAGATGTGTTCAAAGTCTATTAATGCACCTATATAGTTATTTTCGGTTTCGAGTAAACTTTCATCTATTATTGTTCCTCTTGATACTATTTTAGTTAATCCTCTTTTTACAACACCTTTTGCTTCTTTTGGATCTTCTAATTGTTCACATATACCTACTTTATGACCGTTTTCAACTAGTTTTTCCAAATACACATTTATAGCGTGATATGGTATTCCACACATTGGTATTCTTTCATCTAGTCCGGCATTTTTTCCGGTTAGGGTTAGTTCTAATTCTTTGCTTACGTTTATTGCATCTTCAAAAAACATTTCATAGAAATCACCTAATCTAAACATTATGATAATGTCTGGATTATTTTGTTTTATTTCCATATATTGTCTCATCATTGGGCTTACTTTATTTATATCTACGTCTGCTATTTTCATTGTTTCACTTCCTTTATAAATTATATAATATTTTGGTCTATTTTTCTAGTATTTTGGTTAAAAGAAAAAGAACTTTCGTTCTTTTAGTCTATTTTTTTAAGTTCGATTCTTGCTTTTGCAGTAGAATCATTACAAGTATCTTGCATTCCTCCAGCAATAGATTGTGTATTGGTTGTATAACCAATTATGATATGAGCCGATGGATCAGTTGCAGTGTTAGAAAACATACTAGAATAACTAGTTGTACCGGTATTCATTATGTTTATTTGCGTTTGAAGTTTTGAACAATTAGAAAACATAAATCTCATATTAGTTACATTCGAAGTATTAAAACTACTTATATCTAAACTTGTTAAAGAGGAACAACCTTCAAACATACCAGCCATAGCAGTTACTTTTGATGTATTAAAACTACTTAAATCCAAACTTGTTAAAGATGAACACCAAGAAAACATATCGTTCATAGTTGTTACACTCGAGGTATTAAAACCACTTAAATCCAAATTTATTAAAGATGAACATTCATAAAACATATAACTCATATTTGTTACTTTGGATGTATTAAAATTTTTTAAATCTATACTTGTTAATGATGAACAATTTCTAAACATATATTCCATATTTGTTACATTCGATGTATTAAAACCACTTAAATCTAAATTCTCCAAACTCGAGTAATAACTTAAACCAGCAGCTGCCATTAATTCAACATCAGAATTATTAATTTTATTTAACAATGTTGGTTTAACATCATTATTGTTAGTTGTTAATACAACCTCACTACTCCAATCACCTGATTCTGCTGGCAAAAACATATAACTCATATTTGTTACTTTAGAAGTATTAAAGTTATTATTATAATTTATATTTACTAAACTATTAAATCCAGCAAAGAATAAAGAACAATCTTGGGGTGCAAAAATCGGTGCTTCACTTACTATATATAAATTATATAAACTTTGTTCTAAATTATTTGAATCTTTTAATCCACTATCTATTAAATAACCATATACTTTCTTTGTATTTCCATCACCTGTTACATCAAAACACAAGTTTTCTTCAATGCAATTACTTGGTAAATTACTTAAATCATTTCCAAAAGTAATCGTTCTTATGTATGGTCTATAATTATCTTTCCAAAAATACATTCTATCAGAACTTGTAACACCATTACCATTTTTCATCATTGCATATTCACTTATCTGAACTGCACTAACCCTTATCTTTGCTTCTATATTATCTATATTTATAAACTTACTATCTTCTTCATCACTTATATATGGATTCCAGTACCAATATATTGTTAAAGTCTCACTACTTGTTCCACTCTTTTCTAAAAATGAATAATACTTATGTAATTCACTTTTATGATCTGATGTTGTATAAAACTTTAAATTAGTTGGTAGTGTACCTCTATCAAGTTCTAATGTTGCATACATATCTACTGTACTTCCACTTGCATCCATTGTTACAGTAAACTCTCCACTATCTCCAGGATTTACTTTTCCTAAATTAATCTCTTTATTATTCCATACATTACTATTTTCATCTTTAAGTACAAATACAGCATTACCAGTTGAGGCTTTAATACTTCCTTCAACTACTATTCTATAATAAGCAATTGATCCCACTAATATAGAACATATTCCTATTATTACACCTATTATTAATATTATTTTATATTTATTTTTCATATTCAAACAACCTTTCCATTTATTTTTAAAATACAAAAAGAAGGACCACAATCTATAATTAGCCTATAGAATCATACTCCAACATAATTATTAACAAAAATATAATTTTTTATTTTTTTAGTAATACTATTATGTATGTATTAGGTCAAACATTTTATCAACATTCCTTCTGTTTTCTATTATTTTATCAACACTATGGAGTCGCACTAACGCACTTACCCTCACCAGGTTTTTCTCCCTCAACATATACTTTATCCGTTAAAGCACACGCAGTTTTAGTCATTGAATCTTGAATATAACCTCCAAACATCTTTAAAACACTAACAATAATAACACTTATAACAGCAATTATAAGTAAATACTCTACCAAAGCTTGTCCTTTTCTATTCATATACGTTACCTACCTTCTAATAACATTTTATATTTTTTTGTTTCTTTTGTCAAGATGTGATATACTATAAATGGTGAAATTATGGAATTAAAATACGCAAAAAAATTTAAAGATAGATTAATCGGATTAATGTTTAAAAAAAACATAAACTACTGCCTATGTTTCCCTAAATGTAATAGTATACATACCTTTTTTATGAAAGAAAATATAATAGTTGTATTCACCGATAAAAACAAGAATATCTTAAAAAAAGTAACCTGTCCTAAAAATAGAATCCTATTTTGTAAGAAAGCTTACTTTACATATGAATTTCCTTATTATACTAAAGACGAAGAAATAAATTATATTTTAAAATCAAACTCATAATCTAAAATATAAATAGTATCTCCCTCTTCACACCCCATTTTCATTAAAGCATCATCAATACCTAAATGTCTAAGTTTATTCTCGAATCTCAAAACAGATTCCTCAGTTTGAAACTTAGTCATTTTTAATATACGCTCAACCTTTTCGCCCTTAATACGAAACTTATGTTCACCAATCTTTTCAATCTTAAAAGGCTCTTCTTTCTTGAATTTATATAATATATGACCCTCTAATTTTTCTTCTTTATTTATTTGTTCTTTAGGCAATTTAGCAAGCATATCACCCAAAGCATCAACTACTTTATCTAATCCTTTATTAGAACTAGCACTTACAGGAAAAATTGGTAACTTTACCTTTTTACTAAACTCTTCTAAATTATTATTAAAATCAATATCAATCTTATTCGCGATTACAATCATCGGTCTATCAAGCAATGATTTATCATATTCCTCTAATTCCTTATTAATCTTAACAAAATCATCATAAGGATCTCTTCCCTCATAACCAGATATATCAACAACATGCGCAATTACTCTTGTTCTAGATATATGTTTTAAGAATTGATCGCCTAATCCCTCTCCCTTAGAAGCTCCTTCAATTAAACCAGGAAGATCAGCTACAACAAAAGAATTATTTTTAGTTTTAACAACTCCTAAATTAGGACTTAAAGTTGTAAAATGATAAGCTGCAATTTTAGGTTTAGCAGCTGATATAACTGATATAATAGTTGATTTACCAACACTCGGCATCCCAACTAAACCAACATCAGCAAGTAATTTTAATTCAACCTTAAGATGCTTTCTTTCCCCTTCTTCACCATTTTCAGCATAAGATGGACAAGAATTAGTTCTCGTAGCAAGTGCAATATTACCTCTACCACCACGGCCACCTAAAGCTACAATTGCTTCTTCATTATTCTCTGTCAAATCAGCAATTATTTCATTAGTTTCTGTATCAGTAACAATAGTTCCAACCGGAACCCTTATTATAGTGTCATCAGCACTCTTACCCATTTGACCTTTTCCTAAACCATTTTCACCTTTATCACCCTTAATTAATTTTTTATATTTTAAATCAATTAAAGTATTTAATCCTTCATCAGCTTTAAAGATTATATCCGCACCTTTTCCACCATTTCCACCATATGGACCACCCATTTCGATGTACTTTTCTCTTCTAAAAGCCATACAACCATTACCGCCGTTTCCAGCAATTACATCTATATAAACCTCATCAATAAACATATTATCACCTCTTTTGCATTTAAATTATACATTTATACACTAAATTAGTCAAGCGCAAGCGAAAAACAATTTACTTAAAATCCTTTATATTTATTATATCTATTCTATCCCTATAATCATCTATTAATTCATTAACAAAAACAGAAGAATTAAAAGGTGTATATAAATATACTTTTTCTTTAGTTCTTGTTAAAGCAACATAAAATAGTCTTCTTTCTTCATCATAAGGGTAATTTATTTTATTTTTACTTACAAACCTTAATAATTTATCATCATTCATTTTATTAGGAAATCCAAGAGTTTTATTATATAAATTAATAATAATTACATTATCAGCTTCAAGCCCTTTTGCTTTATGAACCGTTAAATATTTAATATCAATTTTTCTATTTTTTAAATAAATTATTTTATTATCTTTAATAATAAAATCCTTATCTAAGTAACTATTAATATCATTGTTATTTCTTCCAAGTATTAAAATATTCTTATTCTTTTTATAAATATTTAATATTAATTTTTTTAAATCATTTTTCATCTTATATCTAACCATTACAATAGGTTTATTAATATGAATATTTGATTTTAATTTTTTCTTGATTTGTTCTTTATTCTTCATAATAAAAGATCCTGCAACATCAATTAATTCATTACTATTTCGGTATGTATTTGATATATATCTTATTTTAGTATTTCTAAAATATTTATGAAAGTTAGTAAATAATTCTAAATCACACCCTGTAAAACGATATATAGATTGAAAATCATCACCAACAACCATTAATTTAGCATTCGTTTTATCAATTATTTCTTTAATTAAACTAAACCTTACATATGATGTATCTTGATATTCATCTATTATTATATATTTAGTTTTTGTATCATATACTCTTTCTTTAGCTCTTGTAAGCATATCATCAAAATCAATTTCATTATTTTTTTTTAAATAATCTTCATATTCAATATAAATATTTAAACATAATATTAATAAATGTTTTTCTGTTTTATAATTTTTAATATTAAATATACTTCTTGCTTTTTTTAAAAATTTATTAAAATCTTCTAACATATAATCATTACATTTAAATAGTTTTATAAAAGTATTTATTAATTTTTCAAGTTCATAAACATATTCATATGATGTTCTATATAATTTTAAATATTCTTCTTTTGTTTTTAAACCAAAATAATTAAGAACAATTTCTAATAATTTCTTATTATATAAAACATCTATTTTGAAAAAATTATTTATTACATTTTCAAGTGTTAAAGGATCAGCAATTTGATATTTATTCTTTAAAAAATATAATCCAAGTCTATGAAATGTATATACTTTTACATCTATATCCATATTTTTAAGTTTATTTTTTAAATTATTAGCCGTTTCATTAGTAAATGAAATACATATTATTTCTTCTGGTTTTATATTTTTTTCATTAATTAAATATTTAATTTTTCCAAGTATTGTTAATGTTTTACCACTACCAGCACCTGCAACTACCAATAAATTATCACTCTCATCATATACTATTTGTTCTTGCTCGTTATCTAATCTTATGCCACCTATTTCCACCATTTATCACCTTTAAACATTATAGCATAAAAAAAGAAAAAAGCGATCAAAATCGCTTTTATGCTGGGTTCTTTTGTTTACCAGTTATAGTAAATTTAAATGTTGTATTTTTACCAGCCATTGAGTTATCAGCCGTTTCACCATATGGCCATTCCCAGTATAGATTAATAGTATCACTTGTATCTTTAGTTAATGTACCAGTTAATGCGCCTGTTCCTAATGTTACAGCATCACCACTTGCATTTTCTTTTTTAAAATTTAATGCAGCATTTGGATTTGTTATCATTGCAATATCAATTGTATATTCAACATCAACACCTGATCCAGCAGCAGATAAAGCAATTGGAATAACTCCGTTTGATCCTGGTTGAGCATCTGGTATAGTTATTGTAAAATCTTTAGTATCAACTTTATCAGCTGATGCTCCAGCTTTAAATGACCAACTCAATGAAGTTGCATTTAAAGTTCCATTTTTTGTTGTTGCATAATATGCATATGTTCCTACTCCTGCTAAAACAGCAAGCAAACATAATGTTACAATTCCTGATAATTTTGAAAATTTCTTATTCATTCTATTATTTCCTTCCTATTTTAAGCATTTGGGTTCTTTTGTACACCAGTTACTGTTAAATTAAATGAAACAGTTTTACCTGCATCTGCAGTATCAACTGCTTGATTACCACTATCATATGGCCAAGCATAATAGATGTAAACATCTTTAGTTCTAGCTGAATCTGCTGCTAAGATTGTTCCTTTTATTCTATTTGTACTAGATAATTCAGTAGTATGCTCTGCATCAGAATAGAATTTTAAATTAGTAATTTTTTCACTATTTGCTGCATATGCAATATCAACTAAATAATCTAAATCAACTTCAGTTCCTGTTGCATCAACAGTTATTTTGTATTGTCCACTTACTCCTGGTTGTAAGTCAGCAATTGTATCACTAAATGTATCGCTTAATTCTTTATCATTACCTTTAGCAGTAAATACCCAAGCCTTAGCATGCATATCTCCTGTAGCACTCATTTGAGTTTGATAGTATGCATAAACTCCAGTACCAAGTATTGCTACTACTAAAAGTGCAATTACGCTTATTGAAAAAGCGTTAAAATTTTGTTTTTTCTTTTTCATATTTCCTCCTATCATCTATATATTATCATACCCTAAAATTTAATGCAATATACTTTACATTGATTTTTACAAAAAAAAGACTATTTTGTAGTCTGATTTACAGTTTCTTTCAAAACCTCTTTACGAGATAAATTTAGTCTTCCTTTTTTATCATAACCCATAGATTTTACTTTAATAATATCGCCAACTTTTACAATATCACTTGGTTTATTTACGTGTTCAGTTGATAGTTGAGAAACATGTACCAAGCCTTCGCATCCTTGCCATAATTCAACAAAACATCCAAAGTCTTCAACCTTTACAACCTTAGCGTCATATACAACATTTTCTTCAACTTCTCTGACAACAGCTTCAATCATTTCTCTTGTTCTTCTAATAATTTCTTTATCATTATGATAAATAATTACTCTGCCATCATCTTCTAAATCAACCTTTACAGCATCTTTATCATTGACAGTTTTAACATTACTTGCTTCAAGAATGATTTTTGTTATCATTTCACCACCACGACCAATAACATCTTTAATCTTTTCCGGATTAATTGTAAATGTTTCAATTTTTGGTGCATATTCAGATAATTCTTTTCTTGGTTCTTTAATTACATCAGCCATTACATCTAATATTTGCATTCTTGCCTTTTTAGCTTGCGCTAAAGCTTCTGCAAGTATTTCTTTTGTAACACCTTTAATCTTAATATCCATTTGTAAAGCGCATATTCCTTCTCTTGTTCCAGCAACTTTAAAATCCATATCACCCATATGATCTTCTAAGCCTTGAATATCTGTTAATATTGTATATTTATCATCTTTAGTTATTAATCCCATTGCAATACCAGCAACCGGTGCCTTAATTGGTACACCAGCAGCCATTAATGATAAACAACCTGAACATATTGATGCTTGGCTTGATGAACCATTAGATTCTAAAACCTCTGTTACAACACGAACTGTATAAGGGAATTCTTCTTCACTTGGCATTACTTGTAATAATGCTCTTTCACCTAATGCACCGTGGCCAATTTCTCTTCTACCAGGTGAACCATATCTTCCAGTTTCACCAACAGAAAATGCAGGGAAATTATAATGCAACATAAAGCGTTTTTCTTCTTCAATTCCAAGTCCATCTAATATTTGATGTTCTCCTAATGCTCCTAATGTAGTTGTTGCAAGTACTTGTGTTTGTCCTCTTGTAAATATAGCTGATCCATGAGTACGTGCAAGTAAATCAATATCACAAGATAATGGCCTTATTTCATCCATCGCTCTTCCATCTGGTCTAATCTTATCGATTGTAATCATATTTCTTACTTCTTCGCCTTCAATTAAATCAACAATCTTTGAAGCATCACTTACAAACTTTTCTAAATCTTCACTATCTTTATATTCTTCATTAATATAAACTATAGTATCTTCTTTTACTTTATCTATAGCTGCATATTTTTCTAATTTTTCTTTTATTTGAATTGCTTCTTTCATTTTAGGTGAAGCAAAATCTCTAACTTTTCTTTCTAATTCTTCATCAAAACTTGCAAGTTCAACTGCAATTTTTTCTTTTCCAACAGCCTTAACAATTTCTTCTTCAAAAGCGATTAATTTTTTAATTGCCCCATGTCCAAACATTAAAGCCTCTACCATATCTTCTTCACTTACTTCGTGGCATCCAGCTTCAACCATATTGATTGCATCTTTAGTACCAGCAACTGTTAAAGTAATATCTGTTTTTTCAAGTTGCTCACTTGTTGGATTAATTATAAAGTTACCATCAATTCTTCCAACAACCACACCAGCAATTGGTCCTTCAAATGGAATATCAGAAATTGAAAGCGCTATACTTGATCCAAGCATCGCTGTCATTTCTGGTGAATTATCTTGATCAACTGATAAAACTGTACTTATTACTTGTACTTCATTTCTAAAGCCTTCAGCAAAAAGTGGTCTAAGCGGTCTATCAATTAATCTTGATGCAAGAGTTGCAGCCTCTGTTGGCTTTCCTTCTCTTTTAATAAAACCACCTGGTATTTTACCTACTGAATATAGTCTTTCTTGATATAAAACAGTTAATGGAAAAAAGTCAGCTGTTATTGCATTTTTACTCATTACTGCTGCTGTTATTACAGCGGTATCACCATATCTAACCAAACAAGATCCATTAGTTTGTTTAGCATACTCCCCAATTTCAACTTTTATGTTTCTTCCATAAAAGTCCATTTCAAATACATTTTTCATTTTATCCTCCTTCAATAAATTAAAAACACTCAAAAAAGAGTGCTTACTTTCTTAATCCTAATTTTTTAATTAGTTCACGATATCTAGTTACATCTGTTTTGTATAAGTAATTTAGTAAACTTTTTCTTTGACCAACTTTCTTATATAATCCACGACGTGAACTGAAATCATGTTTATGTTCTTTTAAATGTTCTGTTAATGCGCTAATTTCATTTGTTAAGATAGCAATTTGAACTTCTGCAGAACCTGTATCTCCTTCAAATCTAGCATATTTTTTAACAAGATCATTTTTTAATTCTTTATTTAATGCCATAATTTCTCCTTTCGTATTTAATTCGCTTGTTCTTAGAGGAAAGTCAAGGAACTCTTTAGTCCAAGGACAAGTACATATTTAATTATACATATTTTTTTAAATAATGCAACCTTTATTCAATATTTTTTTAAATTTTATAAAATTTATCATAATCATAACAAAAGAAGCCTAAGCTTCCTTCTTATGTTTTTCTTCTTTAGGAGTTTCCTTTTCTAATTTTTCAATTACTTCTTTAGATACCTTAATTACTTTTTCTTTAATAGTGTCTGCCGACTTTTGTAATACAGGAGTTCCTTTTTCTACAGCATAATTAACCAATTCGTTACTCATTTTTTGTAAATCAGCAACTTTTTTCTTTGCTATATCAAGAACTTTTTCCTTATCTAAATCTCTTAATTCATTTTTAATTTCATAGATTTTAACTTCGATATTTTCACGAACCTCATCATAATCTACTTCTTTTAATTTAACTAGCATATCATCTAGTTTTGCTTTTAATTCCTTTCTTGTTTCACTACCTTTTTTAGGTGCAAATAACATTCCAGCTCCAATTCCAAGTGCTGCTCCCCAGAAAAATCCTTTTTTACTCATCTTCTTCATCCTTTCTTAATAATTTTGATACCGCATTCGTTAAAAATGCACTAAACTTGCTTCCAGCAAATGATATTGCCTGACAAGTAGAATCTACTGCTTTAAATACGCCATTAAACTTATTTACCTTTTCTTCAAGATTTTTCACAAGCTTATTCGCGCCATCTAAAACAACTATTAGTCTTATAACTAAAACAATAAGACTTATTATTAGTATAGCAAGTAATACATAAATTATGACAGGCATCGCTACTTTCATTGCTTCCATTAATCATCCTTCCTTTCATACATCGAATCTATTAAGTTAAACAAATCATTTTCATTGATTGCTTTGTCACTATCATCATTTACCTTATCTCTTTCCCTTATAGCTTCATTTACTTCATCAAATATATCATTTCTATTATTATTTTCAAGTACCAACTCTTTTGTTGAAAACAAATTAGTCTCAACATCATCTTCAAGAGTTCCATAAGCTTTTTTTCTAACATCATCAACAGTAACATCTTGTACCTTACTAAATGTACTTATTGGTTCTTCTTTTTTAACATCATCTCTAATAATTCCATATACAGGACTTATTATAGGAGAAGGTTTAAACTTATGCACCTCTTCCTTCTTTTGATATGGCTTTCTTTCTTCTTTTTTCTCTTTTGCTAAATCATTAAAATCTGAATCAGTAAATATTGTAAATGGTGTCTTTTCTTCTCTCTTTGGTAATTCCTCTTTTTTTTCAATTTTTTCTTCTACTTCAAAATCAATCTTTTCTTTTTCTTCTATTGGTGCTGGTATTGAAACAGTTGATACTTCTTTTTTTACTGGTTCAACATCTTCACTTTCATCTTCATATGTTAACATATCTCTTATTTTTCCAAATAATCCCATTTTATTCACCTGCCTTACCAATATTCTCTTCACTTGTTCGATAGAAATTATCTATTTCACTATTAGATGAAAAATTAGTATATATTTTCTCTCTATTTGTAAAATAGTTTTCATCAATTAATGTTTTTATGATTGTATCATTAAATTTAACCGTTGAAAGTATATATGAAGCATCAAGTACTGCTTGATTTAAATCATCTTTTGCCACCAAAGCTTCTATTCTTGCATAGTTATAAAAGAATCTTACCAAATATTCATCATTTTGTTTAGTAACTTGCAAGCATCCCTTTCGATCACTACCTATTTCTTTTTTATAATAAGCATTCTCATCAAAATTACATACAATATCTTTTTTATAATAGTAACTTACTGCATCAACAAACAAATAATAATAATTTCCACCTGAATATAATTTTTCATTAAATTCATTATTATCTATATATGATGCCCCTCTTGGCAAATAATATTTATAACCTTTCCCAACTCTATTATAAAGTATATTTTCTTTTGATAAAACTACTGATGTTATATTGTCAATACTTTCAGTATCTATTCTAACAATAGTACAACCTGTACATATTATTAGTAATAGAATTATCATAATTTTCTTCATAATATCACTCACACATATTATACCAAATATATAGTAATTTTTAAAAGATTATTTTTCCTTTACAGTAAACTTATCGTAAAGTATAGCTTCAAAATGATAAATCGGCATTCCTTTGCTCCTAAACTTCTTTTCATATTCTGTTTCAACATTATTTTCATCATTATAATCAAGTGATACTTCTTTAAATATATATCCATAATTACTTAAAGAAACTAAAGAATATTCAAAAAGGCCTCTATTATCAGTTTTTAATATTATGTGTGGTTTATCTTTAAATATGCCATCATATTTTTTTAATAAATTAGGACTTGTTAATCTTCTTTTAGCATGTCTTTTTTTAGGCCAAGGATCACTAAAATTAAGATATAATATATCAATATCATTATGAAAAACACTATCTATATTACTTGCATCCATAACCATTAGTTTTAAGTTATTTAATTCTAAACCCTCAAGTTTTTTAGTTCCACTTACTAAAACACTTGCATATTTCTCAACACCAATAAAATTAATATCTGGATATTTTTGACTCATACCAATTATAAAATCACATTTACCAGTTCCAATTTCTAAACAAACAGGATTATTATTTTCAAATACTATATCATTTGTTACATATTTTGATGCTTCAATTATTTCTTTCGCTTTTGGATTATTTTTTAATCTCATTCTTCATCACCCATAATAATATAACACATTTTTTACGAAAATGCATATAATTAATTAGAAATGGAGGAAATAATGCGAAAAGATCGTGCTTGTCCTTATTCTAATAATCCAATGATGCCAGGGATGTATCCAATGATGCCAGGTTATCCAATGCCAATACCGACATTTGATACAGGAAATACAAGTAGTTCAAGTAATTTAGAAGAAAGGTTAAACAACTTAGAAAGAAGAGTAAGTCGTTTAGAGTCATCTTTAAATGATACAACTATTACAAATAATTATAGTAATACATCATATCAAATGATGTAAAAAGGTCTGCATTTTTTGCAGATCTTTTAAGTTGAAAGAACTATTTTGATAGTTCTTCTTCAATTCTCATCAATTGATTATATTTACACATTCTATCAGTTCTTGACATTGAACCAGTTTTAATTTGGCCTAAATCAAGACCAACAGCTAAATCAGCAATTGTTGTATCCTCTGTTTCACCACTTCGATGTGATATAACAGTCTTATAACCATTTTTCTTCGCTAAAGCAATCGTTTCAAGTGTTTCTGTTATAGTACCAATTTGATTAACTTTAATCAAAATTGCATTACCAGCGTGATTATCAATACCCATTTGCAAATACTTAGCATTTGTAACGAATAAATCATCACCTACTAATTGGATTCTATCACCTAACTTATCAGTTATTGTTCTAAAACCAACCCAATCATTCTCATCAACAGGATCTTCTATTGAAATAATCGGATAATTATTTACAAGTTCAACAAACATATCAATCAATTGATTTGTTGTTAACTTCTTTCCTTCAACATTATATAATCCATCTTCATAAAATTCACTTGCTGCAACATCAAGACCGATATTAACATCTTTGCCTGGAACATATCCAGCTTTTTCAATTGCTTCAATAATTAAATCTAAGGCCTCTTTTGTACTACCTAGATTAGGTGCAAAACCGCCTTCATCACCAACAGCAGTAACATAACCTTTTGCCTTTAAAATTGCTTTTAAATTATGAAATACTTCAGCACCAATTCTAATTCTTTCCCTAACAGTATCAGCTTCAGGCAAAATCATAAACTCTTGAAAATCCAGATTATTATCAGCATGTGCTCCACCATTAATTATATTCATCATTGGTCTAGGTAAAGTTTTACCATTTCCAATATATTTATAAACCGGTTCATTTTTATAATTTGCGCTCGCTCTTAATACAGCCATTGATACGCCAAGTATAGCATTCGCTCCTAATTTCGTTTTATTTTCTGTACCATCTAAATCAATCATAATAGTATCTATTTCTTTTTGATTTAAAGCATCCTTACCTATTAAGGCAGGTTTAATAATTTCATTTACATTATTAACAGCCTTCAAAACTCCCTTTCCTAAATATCTTTCATCCTTATCACGAAGTTCCAAAGCCTCACGCATTCCAGTAGAAGCACCACTTGGTACAGCAGCTCTTCCCATTACTCCACTTTCAAGATAAACATCAACTTCAACTGTTGGGTTTCCCCTTGAATCTAATATTTCTCTTGCTTTGATATCTTTAATTTTTGACATATTTCCTCCTATAACTTGTTAATAACTTCTTTGTAAAGTGTCCCACGCTCTTCAAAACTATTAAATTGATCCCAAGATGCACAAGCGGGGCTTAATAGTATTGTATCACCTACACTTGATAATTCATAGGCTTTTTTCGTAGCTTCTTCCAAATTATCAACTACTTTACACTCTGGTTTTGCCCAAGCCTTTATTCTTTCTTTTGTTTCTCCATAACAAATTATATATTTAACATGTTTTAAATGATCATTTAATTCATCAAATGAATGTCCTCTATCAAGTCCACCCATAATTAAAATAACTGGTGTATTAAATGAATCAAGCGCAATTCGCGTAGAAACTGTATTGGTTGCTTTTGAATCATTATAAAACTTTCTACCATTTAATTCTTTAACATATTCAATTCTATGTTCCACACCTTTAAAAGTTTCTAATTCTTCAATTATATATTTATTAGGTATATTTAATTCTTTCATAACAAGAATCGCACACATTATATTTTCATAATTATGCATACCCTTAATTACTATATCATTTGTATCAATTATTTTTTCATTTTCAAAATAAATCGCTCCATCTTTATAATAGCAATCACTAACTCTTTTAGATGAAAAATACTCTTTTCTTCCCTTTATATCCTTTGTTAAATTAACAACATCTTCATTTTCAAGATTCAATATAGCAAGTGAATTATCATCAAAATTCTTAAATATTCTTTTCTTAATATTCTTATAATTTTCATATGTTCCAAAGAAATCAATATGAACAGGAATCAGATTCGTAAGAACAGCAATATCTGGTTTAAAATCTTTAAAATTATTTAATTGTTGACTTGATATTTCCATTACTAATATATCATTTTCTTTAATATCATCAATCATTTTTGATAAAGGAATCCCCATATTCCCACACATATGAACATTATCTGTATACCTTTTAATAATATTATAAATAAGAGTTGTTGTAGTTGTTTTACCATTAGATCCAGTAGTGCATACTAATTTAACTTTTGGCAAAAAATGATAAGCTAACTCCACCTCATTAATAACAGGAATACCAAATCCTTCAGCTTTTTTAACAAGCTCATTTTCATTACTTATACCAGGATTCTTAACAACATAATCAAATGAATCATCTAAATATTTAGAAGAATCTTCATCGATATGAATAATAACCCCTAATTCTTCAAGCTCTTTCACCTTTTCTTCATCTTGTTTTTTACCATCTACTAATACAATTTCATTATTATGTTTTTTTAATAACTTGGCAGCTTCATATCCGCTTCTCGCCATACCAAATATAAATATTTTTTTACCTTCAAACATATTTTTCCCTTTCTTTTATAAAGGTTGGGTTATGAAGCCCAACCAATAATTAAAAATGTAACAATTAATATTCCAAGTGCAATTAATAAGAATTTAAAGATATGTTTCATCCAATCCTTATAATTAATATCAAAATATGCAAGTCCACCTAATAATAACATACTAGTTGGCGCTAAGAATGATGTTAAACCATAAATAGTTTGCATAATTAATGTCATTAAAGGATAAGAATCTGTATATGCTTTTGCAAGTGGTGTACTTAAATCACTAGCTAAATAAATAAATTGACCATAGAATATTGTTCCAATACTTGATAAAAGTGTCATCGGTACAATACTCACTTTATCGGCTAAACCAATTATTTTATTAAAGATTGTATAGGATATTGATTGCATATTTGAACTTGTATATAAAGGCATAAATAATACAAATGAAAGCGATACAAATATAGCCATTGGAAGTAACTCTTTCGCACCATCAACAAATCCTTCATATATTTCTTTAGTCTTTAAACCGTAAATCCAAGATATTATTAAAGATGATATTAATAATAATGCACTGAAATCAAGTTCACTCCATCTTCCAAGAGCACTCGTATTTTGACCAATTATATTTGACAAAATTGAAAAATTACCAATTTTTATATCAGTTATAGCAGTATGCAAATCATCAAATATTGCAATATTATGAGCGTGGTACCAACTATACATACCAACAAAACCTAATAAAACAGTTAAAATCGCAATTATTAAAGCTGGTATTGTTTTAACGTTTCCTTTTACTTCTAATTTCTTAGAATCAAAATTCTTATTAGACTTTTTAATATAAACAATTAATAATAAAGTTAATATAACAAGTAAAATAACTTTATAAATAATTAATTCATTATATCCTACTTTATAAAAATAGTTAATATACCCATTTACTTCAAATGATAATGTAGAACCAATTAAACCAACAAATATAGCTCCGATAGTTGCAAGCATTGCATTCTTCTTATCATATCCCATAGTTTCAAGAACATCTTTAAAAAATGGTACAAGTACAAATAAGCCCATTGCTATTCCAAGAACAGATGATAGAAGTGCAAACAATATAACAGTTACAACCATAAATGTTGTTTTGTTATAACCAGCACACTTAGAAACAATCTTATCATATGCTCCTGTTTTCTTAAGGATTCCATAAAATCCTCCTACTACCAATAAATATATTCCATATTGTGAAAATGTTTGGAATGATTGTAATGGCACTAAAAATAAGTTTGCAATGCCAAACGGCGCAAATGAACCCTCACTAAATACTCCAGCATCACTATATGTTCCTGTTTTGATAACCCAAGTTAACCCTATAAATATCAATAATGTAATCATTATTGTTTTAAATAATTTTTTCTTGTTCATAATTCCCTCCTGTTAAAATCTCCTTTTTATATCTTCTATTATCTCATTTACTTTTTCTTCCAAATCTTCTAATGTTCCATCATTAACTATCTTATAATCATAATTTGTATAATCATCAAGATCAGTTTCTGTATAATGCTTTTGCTCTTTTTGTGTTAATTCTGTTTCTAAAGAAGGTCTTGTAACATTTATAACAATCACTCTTTTCAATTCTTGTCTTGGAATATCTAATTCCACCTTAGCTCTAGCATCACTTATAGTAATTACATCAAAAAAGTATGAATAAACTTTTATATCAGATATCATTCTTTTTACAAAGAACAAAAAGTCAATTTTTTGTCTTATTAATTCTGTTCCAAGTAATTGAAGTAATTCTCTTGGCTTAGTCTCATCAGAACCATCCCAATTGCTTATTTTTTTAGCATACTCTTTTATAGGTGTACTATATTGTAAATTGATTGTATTTAAACCAATTTTTTCATAAGCATTTCTAATCATACTAGCAACAGTATCTTTGCCATGCCTTGCTTTTCCAGAAATTATAAATATAAATGGATTTTTTTCTTCTAAATTCATATTTTAGCCTCCATCTTTTCAAGAGTAAAGAATTTATATTTTTCATTATAATATATTATAATTTCTTTAATAACAGCAATAATTGGTGTTGCAATAATCATTCCAACCATTCCAAAGAAATAACTAAATACTAATAAACCAACTAATATAGTTACTGGACTTAATTTTACCGATTTTCCCATTATTATAGGGGATAAAACATTTCCTTCAATTGTTTGAACAACTGATATTACAATTATTACTAATATACCAGTTAAAGGACTTACTGTAAATCCAATTACAATAGCCGGAACAGCGCCTATATATGGTCCAAGATATGGTATTACATTTGTAACAGCACAGAATAATGCAAGAATTATAGCGGCTGGTACCTTAAGAGCAAGTAAGCCAATCAACATACATCCAAAAATAATCAATGATGAATAAATTGTTCCTCTTATAAACTTATTCAAAATATAATTAACTCTTGATAATACATTCCAAACTTCTTCTTTATATTTTGTCGGTAATAATGATTTCAAAATTCTAGGCGTTTCATTAAACTTAATAAGTAAGAAGAAACCAACCATTAAACCAAGCCAGAATGTCCCAAGGCCAGATATTATATTAGATACTGTACGTGTTATCCAAGAAACAATACTTGCAGCATCAAATTCGGTTGCTATATCAGTTACTTTCTTTACAATCGCTTCTTTAGTTGAAGTTAAATCAATACCTTCAATGGTAAAATCATCTATCCATTTCAAAGTATCTTTTGTAATTTTACCCAAATTAATTGCTTGTACTTGTTCAATTATAACGGGTACAATTTCAACTAGCATAAGTGCAAGTAAACCCGCAAACGCCACAAACACAATTAATGAACCAAAAATTCTTTTAATTTTATGCTTTTGCATCCAAGTTACAAGTGGATTGAAAAGCCATGCAAATACTAATCCTATAAATAATGGCGTTAATATTTTAAACAATGTACTTATAAATGGCATTATTTGTAATTTGTCACCAATTAAAGTTATTATATATATTGTTACTATTATCAATAGTATATATAATAGGTTCAATAATCTATTACCTTGAGTTAATAAATTATTGACTTTTCTTTTATTTATTTCGTCTTTCATTTAATCCTCCTAATGAAATTATACTCTATTATTTATTATTTTTCAATTATATTTTATTAAAAAATATTAAAAACCAAATATAATGAATATTTTTATATAAAATAAATATATTATATATTGGAAATATATTATTTTGTATATATGTTATATTGACATTTTATATAAAATATGGTATTATTCTACTGTGAAAGAGGTGAAGTTATGGAAAGTTTAACAACAACCATCAGTGTACAAATTGATAGTCATGACAAAGAAACAGCAAGTAATATACTCAAAAAACTAGGACTAAACATGAGTACATATGTAAATATGGCTATTAAACAATTAATTAATAAAGATGGTGTTCCATTTGAAGTTGTAAATCCAAAACCAACTAAAGAACTATTAGAAGCACTTCTAGAAGGCGAAAAAATATCTAAAGAATTAAAAGAAGGCAAAAGAAAAGGTTATAATAATATAAATGATCTTATAGATTCTTTAAACGAGGATTAAAATATGAAGTACACCATTGATTACACAAATAATTTCAAAAAACAATATAAAAAAATTAAAAAACAAGGAAAAGATTTATCAAAATTACACGAAATCATTGAAAAATTAGCAAATGGCGAAAAATTAGATGACAAATATCGCAATCATAAGTTAATTGATAACAATTTTTTCAAAACCTGTAATGAATGCCACATATCACCAGATTGGTTACTTATTTATAGATTAGACGATAACGAACTAATATTATTATTAATTGCAACTGGAAGTCATAGTATTTTATTTAATTGTTAAAAAAGAGAGCGAAGGCTCTCTTTTAAAATAAACTTAATTGATTAGATTCATCCATATTATCTAAAACACCTAATTCTTTCATCTTTTCGATTAACGTTTTAGAAACACCACCTCTTTTTTGTAAATCTTCAATTGAATAGAATGGTTTCTTTTCTCTTTCTATTACTATCTTTTGAGCAACAGAATCACCCAAACCATCTAAACATCTAAATGGCAAAAGAAGTGTATCTTTATCTAATATTTTAAAATATTTAGCATCTGATTTTTCAATATCAATCTGCGCAAATTTTATACCCCTTGCCGATGCCTCTAAAGCAATTTGCATTACATCCAAAACATTGGATTCCTTATTAGTTGCACTCGATCCCTTTTCACTAATATCAAGAATTTTATTTTTAATTGCATTATAACCCTTAACCATAGCATCAACATCAAAATCAGCGCATCTAATAGACATATAAGCACAATAATAAAGGATTGGATAATGAACCTTATACCACGCTATTCTAAAAGCACTTGTTACATATGCTGTTGCATGAGCTTTCGGGAACATGTATTTTATCTTATTGCAAGAATCAATAAACCACTCTTCAATACCCGCTTCTTTCATCTTATTTTTGAAATCAACCCATTTATCAGGTTCTTTAGAAGCCTTTCCCTTTCTTACAAACTCCATTATTTTAAATGCATCCAAATCTTTCATACCATGATATCTTAAATAAACCATTATATCATCACGACACCCAATAACCTCTTTAAAAGGTACAACATTATTTTTAATCAAATCTTGTGCATTACCAAGCCATACATCAGTACCATGTGATAAACCAGATATTTTAATCAATTCTGCAAATGTTTTTGGTTTAGTATCAACTAACATCTGTATTACAAACTTAGTTCCAAATTCCGGTATACCAAGAGTACCCGTTTCACACATTATAGCATCTTTAGTAACACCTAACACTTCAGGACCAGAAAATATTTCCATTGTTGCCTTATCACCTAAAGGAACTTTTGTTACATCAATATTACCATCTTCATCTCTTGGTAAATCTTTTACATCAACAAATGTATCTAATCCTTCCATACCTTTCTTAACTTCTGCTTTTGATAAATCTTGAAGCATTCTAAGAACTGTCGGATCATCGTGACCTAATATATCAAGTTTTAATAAATCTTGGTCAATAGCATGATAATCAAAGTGTGTCGTTCTCCAAGGAACTGTCGGATCATCCGCTGGATATTGGAATGGTGTAAAATCAAATACCTCTTTATATCCTGGCACAACTACAATTCCCCCAGGATGCTGACCTGTTGTTCTCTTAACACCTGTACAACCTAAAGCAATTCTCTCAACTTCTGGTGTTCTCTTAGTACACCTAATTATTTTTTTCTTTTTTAGTTCGTCTTTTGATGGAACCTTTATATTATAACTATTAGCTTCTACACGTAATGTATCATATATTTTATCTTCATAAAATCCTTGAACAAAACCAAATGCTGTCTTATCAGCAACCGTACCAATTGTTCCTGCTCTATAAACATTATCTGTTCCAAATAATACTTTAGTATATTCATGAGCTGAAGCTTGATTATCACCCGAAAAGTTTAAATCAATATCCGGTACTTTATCAGCATTAAAGCCAAGGAAAGTTGCAAATGGCATATCATTTCCTTCTTTATGCATTTCTGCTTTACATTTAGGACAAGCCATATCCGGTAAATCAAAACCAGATGAATATTCAGCACCTAATGCCTTACCATCAATTTCAAATATACTATATTTACATTTTGGACATACATAGTGAGCTGGAAGTGAATTAACTTCTGTTATACCCATCATTGTTGCAACAAAACTTGAGCCAACCGATCCACGCGATCCAACTATATAACCATCATCATTAGAGTGTTTAACAAGTTTTTGTGCAATTAAATATATAACATCAAATCCACCACCTATTATACCTCTTAATTCATCTTCAATTCTTTTTTCAATATTTTCAGGAAGTGGATTACCATATATGCTATAAGCTTTATTATAAACCATATCTCTTGTTGTTTTTTCTGAATCTTCAATTATTGGCGAAAAAGGCTTATCAGTTGCAATTATAACCTCAATATTATATTCAACTAAATCTGCAACTTTATTAGGATTTTCAATTACTATTTCCTTTCTTGTTTTCTCATCCAAGAAACTAAATTCATCAAGCATTTCATCAGTTGTTCTAAAGAATTCATCCGGTATATGTGGTTCTTCTTTAACCTCATCTTCTTTTAATTTAGCATTCAAATGATATTCACCTTTATTTTCAACTATAGCTTTTTGACTCATCAAAGTTCTAATAGCATCGTGAATATTATCTCTTTTATTTTTTTCAAAATCTTTTCCTAATTTTACCAAATCTTCTTTAGAAACAGTATATAACTCACATATAGTATCAAAATCACTTGTAATATCAGAAATACCATCTAATATTCCAATTAATTTCAAAGTATTTATTGTTGTTTTATCTAATTCATAACCATACATTTCTTTTGATGTATTAATAAAATCATTTATTATTTCTAAATTTTTATTTTGACCTTTATTATCTTTTTTCAAATAACGCGCTAAAGCGTGCCTACCTTTACCTGGTACATTTTGATTAATTATAATTTCTCTATAAATTTTATCTTCTTTATTTAAAGTATGAGCATCACTAGTCGCACAAATTAACTTATTTTCTTCTTTAGCGCACTTTATAATTTTATTTAAAGCATATATTAATTCATTATAATTAGATAAATCATGACTTTTAACCAAATGAATATAATTTGCCGGAGGTTGAACCTCTATATAATCATAAAATTTCATTGCCTCTTTTAAATCTTCTTCATTCCTTGTTAAAGCAATATTAAAGATTTCACCATTTAAACAACTACTTCCAATTAATACATCACTTCTATTTTGATTAACTATTCTTCTTGGTATTCTTGAAGACTTTGCAATAAAACCAGTATTAGCATATGATATAAGTTTAAATATATTTTTTAAGCCTTCTCTTGTACGTGCAATCAATGTAATATGTTTTGTTTTTTGATTACTATTAGTTAGCTCTTCGCTTCTAGTTTGTTTTGGAATATTATCATAATCTGTCATATATTTTACAGGTTTAATTCCCGCTAAAGCTTCAATATATCCAGGATTCATAAATTCATCAATATTTTTTAAACCCTTAATTTGATCCAACATTTTAACAAATATATAACCTGTATTTTCTGCATCGTAATCAGCTCTGTGATGACTTCTTATTTTATTTATTGTAATTGTTACCTGATTTGTCTTATTTTCAACACTTATTGTATTTATTCCTGGTTTAATTTCCGTATCTATTTCTTTTTCTGTTCCATCTTTAAATAAAACCTTGATATTTATTTTTGTTTCTTCTTCTGTACTATAAACATTTAATTCTTCTTTTTCTTTATTATAAACACTATTATCATTTATAAGGACATCATTTATGTTCGTTACAACAACTGCTGATAAATCATTGCTTTCTTCATTTTCTTCATCATCTTCCTCAGCAAAATTCATTCCATAATGTTTAGAAAGTGCTGTTAAACTATGTCTTTTAAGATCACTATTAATAATTCTTGATAACATCAAAGTATCAATTACTGGATTTTCTAATTTTCCTAAATTATATTTATAATAAGCCATATCAAGCATATTTTTATCGAATGTAGCATTATGCGCGACTAAAGGAAGATCGCCAATCCATTCTTTAAATCTTCTTGTTACATTTTCTTCTGTATCCGCTGTTTCCAATTTACTATCTGTTATACCAGTTAAATTGGTTATAACAGCATCAAGTTTTCTTCCAGGATTAATTAATTCATCAAATCTTTCAACAACTTCTCCTTTATACATTTTTACAGCACCAATTTCAATCATTTGATCGTGTAATCCCGGATTAAAACCAGTTGTTTCGGTATCGAATACAACATATGTTAAATCATCTACTTTCATATCTTTAGGATTATATATAATGTTTAGATCTTCATCAGTCATTTCCAGTTCAACACCATATAAGCCTTTAAAATATGGCAAATTCTTCTTTTGTTCTTTAAGTTCTTCAATTCTCTTAAGTGTTTCTTCACTCTTTTCTTCTAAAGCTTCTAATTCCTTTATTTCAGCTTTTATAGGAGCCTCTAAATTACCATTATATTTACATATTTCTGAATATACGTGAGGAAATGCTTGACAAGAATCATGATCAGTTATAGCAAGCGCTCTATGGCCATATTTCATTGCTGTTTTAACAAGAACTGTTTCATCAATTACACCATCCATTTGGCTCATCATTGTATGAGCATGAAGTTCAACTCTTTTTTCCAAAGCTGTATCTTTTTTACTTTCATCAATTTTATCACTCAAGTTAATATCTCTTATTAGTATTGATAATTCTCTTGCATATTCATCATATTTTACCTGACCAGATACTTTATACCAAGATTTATTATTAATTGCTTTTAATATACTATTCAAATCATCATCATCACGAACAAATATTTTACCATATATACTATCTGTATTATCAGTCATTTTAAGAGTTACTATTTTAAGTTCTGTCTTGGTTGTTATTGTTTCTGCAGAAAATATTTTTACTTCAATTATTGCTTTATCAACTTCTTTAATATCTTTTAAAGGTGTAACATCACCTTCAATTACTCTCCCTTTAATAACGCCATCAACTTCATCAACAACTAATGTTTTATCCCTTGGTTCTCTTTTCGGATACTTATTAAAATTTTGTTCACTAACAGGTTCATAAACTGGTTCATTATATTTACTATAATCTATTTTTAATTCATCTTGAATTTGATTTTCTAATTGTTGTTGTAATTCTTCATTTATTTTAATATTAGGTTTAATATTATACCCTAATATACTTATTTTTTCATTTATCCCTTTTACAATTTTTTCTAATGTAAACTTTTCATAATCATTCATGACATCAATACTAACGACACCATTTTCAACCTTTACTTTATAATCTTTATATTGGTTTAATGTTATTTGTTTTAAATATTCGTTATATAATTCAAAGAAAATACTACTTGTATCTTTATTTAATATATTTATATTAACTTTTATCGTATATAAAGGATAATATCCTTTCAATCTTTTTATAAATTCAATATATTTTTTATATGTTATACTCTTTACTTCAATATAAAACTCAAAGCAAGTTCTCTCTTTGTTACATTTGATTTGTAATAGTTTTCCTTCATCAAAATATGCTTTGCTAAACTTTAATTTTTCTAATAACTTTTGCATTTCTTCCATATAACATACTCCTTTACATCTTTAATTATTTTATCATATTTAGAAAATTAATGATAGTATTTTATACTAAAAAATCTAGCATTTTTAAACTAGATTTCATTCTACAATATACGGGCTATCAGTTGTTCCATCACCGCTTTTAAATAGAACTGAATTATTTAATGATACAGCTGGACGAACACCATTAGAATGTACAACACCATTTGATCCCAATCTTCCTACACTAACTTCAAGAAAAACAAATGTCATACTTTCTTGATAATATGGAGTAAGTGTCCACCAAAGTTGCCCTGTAACCAAATAAGAATCTGCGTTAGCACTGTATCCAACACCAGCAAATGCCATTTCATCTGCTGTAATTAATCCAATCGGGTATTCTAAATCACCATTGCCATTATCAGCATTAACTGTAAACTTATCTATATTTCTCGAACATTCAAGTGTAGGCTTATACGGATTAGTGCTTAATCTATCAAGACTCATATAATGAAAAACACTATTTCTACTAAAATTGTCTAAAGAATATGTACCTGTGCTAACTGTTCTATCATTGCACCAAACTGTATCTTCAAGCATCTCTTCATAACTTGTATTTAATATATTACTTTGATACCATTTGTCAATTGCTATCTTTATGGTTGAACTTTTAGCATTTTGATTATGCCTACCAGCTATATTAATTTTTGTTGTTCCAATTGTTTCAGTTTGAGTGTTTGTATCAGGAACCAAACCAGTATCTTCTAAATGATTTTTATATTCACTAAGTTGTGATGTAGTATATGCTGTTAACCCATACATGTACCCCACATATATTGGTGAACCATAATTATTATTATATGCACTATTACTTTTCAAGGCTGAGTTTTTCCCTGTATTATTGCATTTACCATTTGTAGGAGTTCCATTATATATTAATTTAACTCCTCCGGTTTCAGTTGTCCTTACAATCTTCCAACAAAAACCAGCATATATTATATTATTATTTGTAATATTACCTCTATAATAATAAATTGGAAAACTACTTGTTTCAGTTCCACTTACAATATTTATTCCATCACCATTTGTAGAACTAGACGCACTGCCAAAATTTATTGAACTATCTACACCATTATTTGCTAATTTAGATATGTATTCATATAATGTATTACCATCTTTTACTTTTGCCTTCACCCTAACATATAAATAACCATTTATTGTATTACTTGATTTATAATATATTACTATAGTACTTGTTACATTTTTGTTAATACTGCCATTATACACATTGTTTTCGATTACATTTGTATAACTACTATCTTTATAATATACAATATCACTTGGTAAATTATAACCTGTTAATTCTATTGTATACTCTGCACCATTATTACTTGAACTTGTATTTAATGTTATATTTACTTGTCCACTAGAATTAGTTATTGGTACCTTATAATAATCATTTTCAATGCTTCCATTTTCTACATTTACTTTAAATGACCAATTATTACTTGTTGCAACAATATTACCTACTATTTTATTTGTAAATGATGAATATGTATAACTAATCATACCAAATAATAAGCATAAAAAACTAAAATATAAAATCTTTTTTCTCATAAAGCATCCTTCCTTTCATATAAAAATATATGATTAAAAGGACCACTATCTATAATTATCCTATAAAATCGTACTCCAAAAAAGTTATTAACAAAACATTCATTTTTTATTTTTTTTAGTAATACTAGTATGTATGTATTAGTTCAAACATTTTACCAACATTCCTTCTATTATTTATTACTTTATCAACAGCACATTAATACTTTCATACTTCAATTATATTATATTTTTATCAAAAAAACAACAAAAAAGTTACACTTAATCGTATAACTTTATAAAAACCATTCTATCTTTTCCTGTCATATCTTTTTTAATCTCAAAATCATATTTTTTTAAATATTTTCCAGATAATTTTCTTATCTTCTCCCCCTGATTATACCCTATTTCAAAAGCAATTAAACCATTATTATTAATATATTTATATACATTTTTAAGTATTTCTTCATAAAAGTATAATCCCTCATTTGGAGCATATAAAGCTAAATTAGGTTCATTATTTTTAACAATATCCATTATTTCTTCATCATAAGCAATATATGGAGGATTTGATATTATAACATCATATTTTCTATTCAAAGGTTCAAATAAATTACCATTATAAAAATTAATTGAAACATTATTTTTTTCAGCATTTGTTTTTGCCAGTTCTAATGCATCCAAACTTATATCAACAGCATCAACCAAAACACTCGGAAAAAATTTCTTCAAAGTAATTGCAATACAACCAGATCCCGTTCCAATATCTACAATGCTTTGATAATTATACTTTTTAATATACTTTACAGTATTTTCAACCAATTCTTCAGTTTCAAACCTTGGAATCAATACTCTTTTATCTACATCAATAATATTTCCATAAAAAGAAACACTACCAACTATATATTGAACAGGTTCACCATTATTAAGCCTTTCAATATTTTCTTTAGAAGGATTTCCATATTTTTCTAAATACTCTAAAGGAGTCATTATTCGCCCTTCATCTTTAAAGCAATATCAGCTTCAATCAAAGCATTTATAATATCATCAAGAGCACCATCCATTACTCTGTCTAGATTCATTGTCGAAAAACCAATACGATGATCAGTAACCCTATTTTGTGGGTAATTATATGTCCTTATCTTTTCTGATCTATCACCTGTTCCAACAAGTTTCTTTCTTTCAGACCCAACTTCTTCTTTTTGTTTATTCAATTCCATCTCATATAATCTAGCCTTTAATACTTGCATAGCCTCAGCTTTATTTTGAATCTGACTCCTTTGATTTTGACAAGTAACAACTGTATTAGTTGGAAGATGGGTAATTCTAACAGCCGAAGGCGTTGTATTAACACCCTGGCCGCCATGACCTGAAGCACAATAACAATCAATTCTAAGATCAGAATCCTTAATTTCTATATCAATATCATCAACTTCTGGCATAACAAGAACAGTAGCAGTCGAAGTTTGAATTCTACCTTGTGATTCTGTAACCGGAACTCTTTGTACTCTATGAGAACCAGACTCATATTTAAGTTTTGAATAAACATTATCACCTTTTATCTTAAACTCAACCTGTGAATAACCACCAGCAGCACATTCTTCAGAATTAATTTCTTCAATTTTCCAACCATTATTAGCAGCATAATAAGAATACATTCTATATAAATCACCAGCAAATATATTAGCCTCATCACCACCAGCAGCGCCTCTTATTTCCATAATAATATCTTTATCATCATTAGGATCTTTTGGAAGTAACAATATCTCTATTTTAGAATCTAATTCCTCTTTTAATTTATATAAATCATTTAATTCTTCCTTAGCCATTTCAGCCATTTCTGGATCATTTAATAATTCTTCTGCATCTTTAATATCATTAATAACCTTCTTATAATTTTGATACTCTTCATAAGTTTCTCTCAAACCAGATTGTTCTTTTGATAATTCAGTCATTTTTTTAATATCAGTTATTACATCACTAGATTGCATTAAATCATTTATTTCATTATATCTTTCTTCTACTCTTTTTAATCTTTCTAACATTAAAATCTTCCTCTTTCTTTGTATATTATATTATATTTTTTTTAATATGTAAACTTAAATAAAACCATTTAAAACAAAAAAGGGATAAATCCCTTATATACTTAGTAGTTCAGTTTCTTTTTTGCTAAATCTATCTTCTACTTCTTTATTATATTTATTGATTAGCTCTTGAACTTCTTCTTCTAAATCTTTCTTATCGTCATCTGTTAACTCAGCTTTTTTAATTTCATTGTTAGCATCTTGTCTAACATTTCTAAGCGCAATTCTTGCATCTTCAGCCATACCTTTAGCTTCCTTAACATAAGACTTTCTAGTATCCTCTGTTAATGGTGGTATTGTTAAAATTATCATTTCACCATTATTATTAGGAGTAAGTCCAATATTAGCTTCAAATATAGCTTTTTCAATTGCACTCAAACAACTTCTATCATATGGTTTAATACATAGTTGTCTTGCCTCTGGAATAGATATATTTGCAAGTTGCATTATAGGAGTAGGTGCTCCATAATATTCAACCATTATACCATTTACTAAAGAAGCATTAGCTCTTCCAGCTCTAATATTTAGTAATCTTTTTTCTAAATTATCGATTACTTGCATCATTTTTTCTTCTGTTTTATCTAAAATTTCCATAAATCCTCCAACATAATTATATTATAATGGTTCGACTTTTTCAAGATAATTATTACATTTTTTTATTTTTGAAGAATTAGTATAAGCTTTTATATATTTTATTTTAATTCCTTTTAATTTAATTTTATAGTATTCTGTAGATGATATTCTATTTATTTTATTTAAATATAGTCTCTCTAAATCAAAAGTATTTTGATTAATCGTTTTATAATTAAAAACATAAGATTTAATTAAATTGTAATTATCTTCAGGATATACAACTATAATTTTATCTATACAGTCATCTAAAAGACTTATATTTTTGCTAGTAATATTATTAGGCTTTATCATATATACTCTTTCATTTATATTATCAGGTTTTGAATATGTTTGACCAACAAAATATACAAATATCAAAAGTAAAATTAATAGCCTTCTCATTATATCACCATTAAATAGCATTTACATTTTTTATGTTTTTAAACAAAAAATAATGGCTTTTAACCATTATTTATTAGAATTTTTTTCTTTAGCAAGAGCTTCTCTTATAGCTTCAAGCAATTTATTATTAGCCTGTAATGTTTCAAGTATTGTTTCATAAGCAATATCTTTTCCATCATCATATTTACTCTTTGGAGCCTCATCGTATCTTGTAACTTCATCTTCCTCAACTCTTCTAGCTTCAATTCCCGGATATTTTTCTTCGAAACTTTCACGATATGACTTATCAGGTTTAATTTCTTCTTTACTTTCAAAACTATAACCAGTTGAATATTTCGGCAACTCATATGTTTCTGATTTCGATTTTATTTCTGGAAGTTTGTAATCATCTGGTTCAACTTCTTTTTTTATAGATGGAGCTTCTGACATTCTATAGTCATCAATTCTCTTTTCTTCACGAACAGGTTCTTCAGGTAATTTATAATCATCTTTAAAACTGCGCAAAGGATTAAAACCAAAATTATCAGTTAAATCATTTATTTCAGCTTTTTTAGGAATTGAATCGATATAACTTTCTCTTAAACCAAATACAATTTCCTCACGCATCGCTGCTGTTTTATGTCCTCTATCAACAATTATTGTATCTTTTGTTAATTCATCATTAATACCTAAAATATAAACTTTCTTTTCTAATTCATCATCTTTATTGAATGTTAACTTCATATAATCAATTAGTTTGCGCCATTCAGCATCTTCTAATATATCCATATAATAACTATCACTATTAGATTTCAATACTGATGCTAGCACAATTATGTTATCATCATTTTTTTCTTCAAATGTATAACATACATACATTCTTTCAGTTTCTTTATCTTTACAGAAAAGTAAAACCTTTCCTTCGTTTACTTTGCCTTCCCTATTTAAAACTTTTATTGTGTTTTCATTCATATTAACGCCACCCTTATCTAACTCAAATTATAGCATAGTTTTACATTAATGTAAATATATTTACAAAATTTTTGCCTTTTTAAGCAAAAAAAAGATACTTTTAAACCATTAAAGTACCTTTAATTTTAATTTTTTTGGATTTTTTACCAATTATACTATTTTCTATTCTTTTCCTTACAACATTTTTAATATGTCTTGCCCCAAATTCTTTATATGATGTTTCTTTTATTAGTTCATCTAATACATCTTCATAATCTATTAAAACATTATATTTTTGTTCTAGCATTTCAATATTTTCTTCAAGTATTTCTTTAATAATTTCTTCATCCAACTGCTTAAATGTCATTATATTATCAATTCTATTCAAAAATGATTTTGAAAATACATCCATTAATTCATTATTACTTTCTTTATTAAATCCTATTTGGTTAGTTTCAAAGCCAACATTACTTGTCATAATTATAATTGTATGTTCAAAATTAATATTTCTTCCTTTACTATCCTTTATATGACCTTCATCAAGTACTTGATACAAAAGATTTCTTACGCTTTCGTGTGATTTATCTACTTCATCAAGTATTACAAGCGAATTAGGATTTTCCCTTACACATTCAAAAAAGCTATTATTATCATCATATCCAACATATCCTGAAGGTGCACCTATTAATTTACTTACCGTATGAGCCTCACTAAATTCACTCATATCTAATTTAAAAACATTTTTCTTAAATATTTCTTCACCAAATACTTTCGCTAAAAAAGTTTTTCCAACGCCTGATGGACCAACAAATAAATATGACAAACATTCATTTGTTTTATTTTGACACTTTAATCTATATGAATCAACTAATGAATCAATCACTTTATCTTGACCTTTTATCTTATTTTTTAATTTTTCTTTCAGTTTATCATAATCAAATAATTCACTATTAAACATATAATCTTCTAAATGAGTTTTCATCTTTATAACATTATATACATCATCAAGTTCAACTCTACTTGTCGTATTTATTGTTAATTCAAGTTCATTTATTTTATTCATTAATTCATTTTCTTCGTTTTTATATTCACTAGCTTTAACAAAATCATTTTTAATTAAATATTCTTTTTTTAAATTCATAACATTTTTTAATTTTTTATTTAATTCATTATATTCTTTTAATTCTTTACTTTCTTTCATACTAGCAAGTGAACAAGCTTCATCTAATAAATCAATTGTTTTATCAGGCTCTTTTCGATCGTGAATATATTTGCTTGATAAATAGGCCATATTTTCTAATATTGCATCATCAACTATCACATGATGATATGACGCATATATATCTTTTAAATTATAAAGAATATTTAAAACATCTTCTTTAGATGGTTCTTCAACATTAACAACTTGGAATCTTCTTTCAAGTGCTTTGTCTTTTTCAATTGTTGACTTATATTCATCCTTAGTAGTTGCGCCTATTACTTTAATTTTTCCACGAGCAAGAGCTGGTTTAAAAATATTCGAAGCATCAATCGCTCCTTCGGCTCCTCCCGCTCCAACAATTGTATGAATCTCATCAATAAACAAAATTATCTCATCATTATTTTCGACTTCACTTATTATCTTTCTTATTCTTTCCTCAAATTCGCCTCTATACTTTGTTCCAGCAACCAAAGATGCCATATCTACACTTATTATTCTTTCAAGTTTTAAACTATTAGGAACATCACCATTTACGATTTTACGAGCTAATTCTTCTACAATTGCTGTTTTTCCAACCCCTGCATCACCTATTAATAATGGGTTATTTTTTGTTCTTCGTGATAAAATTTCGATTACTCTTTTTATTTCCTTATCTCTACCACAAACAGGATCAATTTCATTATTAAGTGCCTTCTTATTCAAATCTATTCCAAACTCATCTAATAGCAATTTTTTGTTTTTCTTTTTAGAAACCAATTTTATTTCAAACTCACTCATCATTTCATCCAAATCGATTCCCATACTTAGCATAATTCTTATAGCAACACCTTCACCTTCTTCTAATATAGCATACAAAAGATGTCTTGGCGTTACTTCATTATGATTATTTTCCTTACTAGATACAATTGCTTCTTCTATTACTCTTTTAATAAGTGGTGTATATAAAAACCATTCATTTTCTTTTTTACCAACACCAATACTATCTATTATAGCTTTTTTAAAAGTATCATAATCTAAATTATAATTTTTTAAAGAACTTGCTATTTTTTTATCATTTTTGAGGATTGATAGCATCAAATGTTCACTTCCTACATATGGATGCTTTAATTCTTTCATTTCGATTTTAGCGCCTACCATTATTTTTTTTGCTTCTTCTGTAAAATTTCCAAGCATCTAATCTCCTCCTAATTTTATTATATGATTTTTTTATCATTTTCAAACAAAATTTATACAACAAAAAACGAGCAATTACTCGTTTACTATTGTTTGATTTAATTTTGATTCTGTTTTCTTTATTTCTTTAACACTTTTTACAAGTTCATTTACCGAAATAAATAGATATATTCCATTTTTTTGATACATAAATACAAGTAAAAATGTAAATAAACTTATATAATTTTTATATAACATATAGCAAGATAAAGCTAGTAAAATTACTTGAACTAAGGTCATAATAATTTGTTCAACTATACATTGTACATTATATTCTTTTTCTAACTTAAGATTTAAATTATTATATTCATTTTCTTCTTTAACTGTATTCTCAATTAAATTATCATTTATTTCAGAGCCTACTATATTACCAAGGTTTTTTCTTTTAGATTTTACAATTTTCTTAAACTCTCTTTTTTGTTTTTCTGTTAAGTTTTGAGCATATTTATTTAAAACAAACTTAATAATTCCGCCAATTAAACATATCAAACCCAATCTATAATCCAAGCAAAACATAAGTGTAAGAACTGCTAGCTCTTCAAATGTTTTAAATACATTTAAATCTAAATTTCTATAATTTCTTGTATAACTACTTACCATATCAAGTGTACTATTTATTTTTTCATCATCAACACTTTTATTTTTAACACCTTTTAATATTTCTTTTTTTAAATTAATTTCTGCATCATTTACCATTTCTTGTTTGCTTACAAATAATACTTTAGAAAGTATTTCTTTTAATATATAAAGGATTCCTCCAACTAAACATATTATGCCAGCTTCCTTATACTTTCCTAGTATAGCATTATTTATAATTTTGGCATTTGCATATGGTATTAATAATATAAATAATGATGTAAATAATGATATTGCTACTAGCAATATTATATTTCCTTTAAATTGTTTAAAATATTTTTGTTTTAATTCAGACATCCTATCACTCCTTAATAATTTTTCATAACGAACATTTCTTACAAGATAATTATATCACACTATTTTTAAGAGTTCTAGTTTTTTTTAAATAACAATTTTTATTTTATATTAAAAAAAGATATCTCTATCTTTTTTCATTTCTTATTTTCATCCATAATTTTCCCAAATTATTTAAACCATCTCTATTTTCACCCCAACCCCAATATGCATCTTTTGGCGAATCCTCAACTATATAATAATCTTTTGTTTCTAATAATTTCTTTAAAACATATGGATTTTGTTCAACTTTTAATCTCAATAATTCTTCCATTATTTCTAATTCAACCTTTTCCCAATCTTTTCTTTGTTTATCAAGATTTTGATATGCTATTTTTTGAGCTTCATGCGCAGAATGTGAATTTTTAATTTTTTGAACTAATTCCTCATCACTTCCTATAAATCTGGCAGTTTGAAATGCCTCTTCAAGCGTAGAATACATATAGCCATTCCATTCTACTTTAAATGACGAAAAATTGTCTAATGGATAAAATTCTCTTGGGTAAAATCCTATTACTTCATCAACTTTTTCAGATAACCATTTATCCCTATATTGTTCTAGTATAATCATATATTTATCTCCTTACGAAATAAATATATCACTTTATCAGGAAATATTTATGTCACATTTATAATTTTGTTCAAGTTGTTTTATTTTACTTATTCTATTCAAATAAAAATGTCTAATTTCTCCTTTTAATTCACAAAAAGCTGCAACACCCCATTCATTATCAAGTAATAGTATTTCATATGGTCTTATTATTCGGTTTGTCATTTTATCATGTTCCTTTGAATAATACTCTATATAACATTTTTTCTTATTTATAATTGAGTTACTTAATATATTATAATATTCCTTATTATCTATTTGTACTGACTTTGGTTGATTTTTAATTTCTGGAACCTTTATTGTTTGATTCAAATAATAACCACCATATGGTCCTCTTATTGATTCTAGATATATACCTGCTTCTTCTAATTCATTTTTATATTTTCTTATCATCCTCGGTGAAACTTCTAATTTTTCAGACAATTCTTTTATACTATATTTTCTACCATTTTGCATTATTCTTAGCATTGTTATAACATTTGATAATTTTGACATTAGAACCACCTTTTACAATTATATCAAAAAAGCCAAGATATTTCTATCTTGACTATGTTTTATTAATTATTACTTAAATTATCATCCTTATGATACCATACTAATTAGTATACCTCTACTGCTTCATCATCATTTGAAATAAGTTCTATATTTTCCTTATAAACTCTATAACATTTGCCATAAACTTTATTATTAAATATATATGATTTATCTGGAAGACCATAAATTACTCTATTATTTGATTCTTTTAATATTGCATCCATCTGAATCTTACTAATTTTATCACAATCAAAATGTGGTTCAACATTAATTGTAGTCAAACCAAGTCCTTCTAATATAGAAGGATTAGTTAGGTCCTTTTCTTCTTCTGGACTATTAAATACAATTTTAGCACTATTTATTGCTCCAGCACTTATACCAACAATACATGTATCTATGTTTTTTATATACTCTTTAAGATTTATCTCATTAAAAAATATATTTTGTTTCAAAGTATCACCACCACTTAGAAAAATAAGCGAACTATTTTTAAGTACATTTGCAATATCATCTTTATTACGATTATCAAGTACAACGTTTTCCTTAAAATTAATTCCAGACATTGCTAAAACATCCATGTCTAATTTTAGATAATAATCATTTTGTTCATAATTATCAGCATCACTAGCTATAATAACAAATTTATTATAATCATTTATACTTTCCTTCATATTTTTTAAAAAATTATTATTTTCAAAAAAACTTACTGGTACTTTCTTACCATTTTCTTTTTTTATACCCCCAATATTACTGACTAAAAATAATCTCATTTTATTCTTATATAATTAATCTTATAGAAATATCAATTCCCATTATTGATTAATTCCTTTCCATTTATATTTTTTATTAATATACATCGTTATAATAATTATAACACTGTGCGTTTTTTACATTTTCTATACCATCTCATACAAATTCATCATAAAACTAATTCAGATTTATTGTACCACATTTTTACATTAAAATCATTACATAGAAATAAAAACAATTAAAGAAGTGTAATTTCAAGATTTTCTAATGTATTATTCAATACATTTATATATTCTTTAATAATCTTAAAATTATTACACAATATATTGTATTCAACCAAAAAAGATTGAAATATTAATTTTCAATCTTTATTAAATTATTTACTAGCCTTAATAGCAGCTTGAGCAGCAGCTAATCTAGCAATAGGTACTCTAAATGGACTACAAGATACATAAGTTAAACCTACATTATGGCAGAATTCAACACTTGATGGATCTCCTCCGTGTTCACCACAAATACCTAATTTAATATCAGGTCTAGTTTGTCTACCTAAATCAGCAGCCATCTTAACTAATTTACCAACACCAACTTGATCAAGTTTAGCAAATGGATCATTTTCATAAATCTTTTTGTCATAGTATGCACCTAAGAATTTACCAGCATCATCTCTTGAGAAACCAAATGTCATTTGTGTTAAATCATTTGTTCCAAATGAGAAGAATTCAGCTTCTTTTGCAATCTCATCAGCAGTTAATGCAGCTCTTGGTATTTCAATCATAGTTCCAACATGATATTCAAGTGGGAAATTAGCTTCCTTAATTACTTCATCAGCAGTTTCGCAAACTACACCCTTAACATACTTAAGTTCTTTTACTTCACCAACAAGTGGTATCATAATTTCAGGAACAATATTAATACCCTTACGTTTTGAAACATTTATAGCCGCCTTAATAACAGCTCTTGTTTGCATTCTTGCAATTTCAGGGAATGTAACAGCAAGTCTACATCCACGATGTCCCATCATAGGATTGAACTCATGTAATGAAGCAATAATTGCTTTAATTTGTTCTACTGTTTTACCTTGTGTTTTTGCAAGTAATTCAATATCTTTTTCTTCAGTTGGCACGAATTCATGTAGAGGTGGATCTAGATAACGAATAGTAACGCCATATCCTTCCATAGCCTCATATAATTTTTCAAAGTCACCCTGTTGCATTGGTTCAATTTTAGCAAGAGCAGCTTCTCTTTCTTCAACAGTATCAGAACATATCATTTCACGAATAGCTGCGATTCTATCCTCAGCAAAGAACATATGTTCAGTACGGCAAAGACCAATACCTTCAGCACCCAATTCACGAGCCTTAATTGCATCTTTAGGTGTATCAGCATTTGTACGAACTTTTAAAGTGCGATACTTATCAGCCCATTCCATAATACGACCAAACTCACCAGTAATAGTTGCATCAACTGTAGGAATAATTCCTTCATAAATGCATCCAGTTGAACCATCAATAGATATCTCTGATCCTTCTGTAAATGTCTTACCAGCTAATGTAAATTTCTTATTTTCTTCATCCATAATAATTTCAGAGCATCCAGATACACAGCAAGTTCCCATTCCACGAGCTACAACAGCAGCATGACTTGTCATACCACCACGAACAGTTAAAATACCTTGTGCAGCCTTCATTCCTTCAATATCTTCTGGAGAAGTTTCAAGTCTAACTAGAACAACTTTCTCTTTACGAGCAGCCCATTCCTTAGCATCCTCAGCAGTAAATACAACTTTACCACAAGCAGCACCTGGAGAAGCCGCTAATGCTTTAGCAAGAGGTTCAGCTTTCTTTAAAGCATTTGCATCAAATTGTGGATGTAATAATGTATCAAGATTACGAGGATCAATCATCATTACAGCCTCTTTATCAGTAATCATTCCTTCATCAACTAAATCACAAGCAATCTTAAGGGCAGCTCTAGCTGTTCTCTTACCATTTCTTGTTTGTAGCATATAAAGTTTCTTGTTTTCAATAGTAAATTCCATATCTTGCATATCATGATAATGATTTTCAAGTGTATTACATATTTCACAAAATTGTTCATAAACTTCTGGCATTACTTCTTCTAAATGGGCGATTGGCTGTGGAGTTCTAACACCAGCAACAACATCTTCTCCTTGTGCATTCATTAAGAATTCACCCATTAAATGTTTTTCACCGGTAGCAGGATCACGAGTAAACGCAACACCTGTTCCACTTGTTTCTCCCATATTACCAAATGCCATCATTTGTACGTTTACAGCAGTTCCCCAAGAATAAGGAATATCGTTATCACGACGATAAACGTTAGCACGTGGATTATCCCAAGAACGGAATACAGCCTTTATAGCTCCCATTAATTGTTCTGTTGGGTTAGTTGGGAAATCTTCACCAATTTTATCTTTATATTCTGCCTTAAACTCATTAGCTAATTCTTTTAAATCATCAGCTGTTAATTCAACATCAAGTTTAACGCCTTTTTCTTCTTTCATTTTATCAATTAGTTGTTCGAAATATTTTTTACCAACTTCCATAACAACATCTGAGTACATTTGTATAAATCTACGATAGCAATCCCAAGCCCAACGTGGATTTCCACTTTTCTTTGCTAGTGTTTCAACAACTTCTTCATTTAAACCTAAATTAAGAATTGTATCCATCATACCTGGCATTGAAGCTCTTGCGCCCGATCTAACTGATACTAGTAATGGATTTTCTTTATCACCAAATTTCTTTCCTGTGATTTCTTCCATTTTTGCAATGTATTCAAATATTTCATCTTGGATATCTCTATTAATTTGTTTTCCATCTTCATAATATTGAGTACATGCTTCTGTTGTAATTGTGAAACCTTGTGGTACAGGCATTCCTAGTCTTGTCATTTCTGCAAGGTTAGCGCCCTTACCGCCAAGAAGGTTTCTCATTGTAGCATCACCTTCACTAAAAAGGTATACATACTTTTTCTTTTCCATATAATCCTCCTTAACTATAATATTATAACATTACTAATTTTTTTTAACAAGATTTTTTTAATTATTATAAGAAAAAAGTAGAACTTTCATTCTACTTAATAATACATTTTATTTTTCTTAAAGAATGCATAACATCCAATAGCAAGTAATGTTCCAGCTATTACTATAACAATAGTTGAATTAACACCTGTTTCTGGATTACCACATTTTTCCTCATAAACAGCCTTTGTTACAACATTACCATTGTTATCATAGTATTTACCATCTTTAATTTTGCATTTTGGTGTTTCTATGCCACATAATCTTTCATATTGGCTTTTTGTAACAACATTACCATTATTATCATAATACTTGTTATTTTTATATTCACATTTTGGATTTTCAACAACTGTTCCACCATCAGTTACTCTAATTGTAATACAATAGCCATCTGGATTAGAAATATTTACTGGGTTACTTCCATCAGCATTTGTACTTATAAATACTTCATCCATTCTTATATGAATAAGATCTCCAGCTTGAACATTATTTTTTACTTTGTATTTAATATATAATACTTCAACATTTCCTGATCTACCATTTGTACTTTTCATTGCAAAACCAGGTTGATTATTAAATGATGTATATGGATTATTATCAGCACCAAAACCAACAAAATTACTTAATGTATCATAATCAATTACTTCAATTTTATCATTATCAAATCTGTAATTGGTTGCTTTTACATATTTTAAATCATTTGCATCTTTGATTACTAATCTTACCTCAAACTCTTCTCCTTTTTTAACAGTTGTTGGATAATTAGTAAATTCAACCGAAGCAGCATTTACTGTTCCTAATAAAAGGAAACAAACTATACTAAATAATATATTTTTTATTTTCATATCATTCTCCTACTTTCTATATATAATATAGCAAAATTATTTATATTTGTAAATATCATTTTTTGCTAAATGTAAACTATGAGACAAGTAATTCTAAGCGGAACCAATTATTTTTATTATAAGAAAGCGTATATTCTTTATCCTTTATCTTAAACTTTGAAGGTAATTCTTTTAAGAATACATCTTTTAACTCTCCATAGTCATCAATTCCATTTAAACTCTTTGTTCTTACATAAAATACATATCTACCTTTTTCTAAATCAGTTAAATCAATACTTGCTGTAAACCAAGCATATATTCTTGAATATCCATCATCAACATTAAGTTTTATTTGACTACCTTTAATACTACCTATTTCATAAGTATATCTCTTTTCAGTATCAATATTTTCTAAAACCAAATATCTATTTACTTCATTCTTATAGTCACCATTTATATTAAATGAATAACCTGTTATATTAAGAGTATTAACAAAATCAATTTTACTTATACTATTATACATATTTGACGAATGCTTAGTATCACCACTTGCAATTAAACCATTTTCTCTTATTATTAATTCAAGTGGAAATTCTCTTTCATAATTATTATTTCTAAAATAATAACCTCTTCCTTCATCATCATATGCTTTTTTCGTTATATCAAGTAAAAACATATTTCTAAATAAGTTTACACATTCATAATTATCTTTTCTAGCACTTATATAAATAACATATTCACCCCTCGGTAAATCCTTTAAATTAATACTATCCTTAAACCAAATATTATCATATTTATTTTTATTATCTTTATAAGTTCTTGAATAACTATTTGATATAAATTGTTTTAAATCAAATGCATATTCATTAGTACTATTTTTATCTTTAAATATTAAATTATACTCAAGTTTACCAACATTATCAATTCCAATTATTGCCAAATAACCACTTACATCTAAACTCCCGGTTTTAGCATTATAATTCATTTGATCTAAATAAAATGCTCCATCTTTTTTTGTATATTCTTTTACATAAACTTTTGTGCCTTTACTTACTTTATGACCAAATGTATCTTCAACTGATATTGTAATTTCATAAATTCCTTCTTTATTATAATCAATATTTCCATCAATTTTAATTTTATCTACAATATTTCCATCTTCATTATCAATTGCTTTTACATATTTTTTTATATCAATTGGATTTCCAACTTTAGTTTTTAAAGAAGCAACATATAATTTTGGTTCTAAATCTTTAACAACAGTAACATTTATTGTTTTAGTAACTTTGATACCTTTACTATTAATTACTTCATATGTTACTTTATATGTTCCAATCGTATTAACATCAACTTCATTTAAAATAACTTTAATATTTGAATTTATATTTCCATCAACGCTATCATAAGCATTTACATAATCTAAAGCTATAAAACTCTTACCTTGTGATATAGTAACATCATTTGCATTTATTACAGGAATGCTATCACCAACAACTGTAATTTTTATTTGTTTTATATTAGTAAATCTTGATGAATCTGTTACTTTATAAGTAATTATATATTCACCAGCTTTTGATGTATCAACATTTCCATCAACAATTAATTGATCGGTTATATCACCATCTTCTTTATCGATTGCTTTTACATTTTTTAATATATCAAATGCATCATTTAAATAAACTGTTTTACTTTCAATTCCTTCAATTTCTGGTTTATTGTTTTCAACATAAAAATCACGAGCTAAAACATAACCATAACTATTATCGAATAGATATTCATTCTTATTAGGTGAAACAACTCTATCTTCAGTAAGTGCGACTTCTGTATAAACTTTATACCAAAGATTACCTTTTTGATCTTCTACTTCCTCAGTTACAATCAAACTCATATTCGCTGATTTATATTTATATTTTTCATTTTGTAATTTATATATTACAGTACTTTCTTTATTCGGTTCTTTATATACAGATACACCTTCATTTGTTAATTTAATACCAATTGTATTTTTATTATAATCAAGTCCACCATAATTATCATCGTTATAATAAGCTAGTCTTGCTTGTTTTTCTCCCCAATATGGATCAGATGCATAATTAACATTCATACCGCTTCCTTTGTTTCCGAGAAATGCTCCCATATAATATGCATATGTTGGTATTCCATAAGCACTTACATAGTTTTTAGCGTGATTTGCAATCGCTTCTTCTAAATCTTTATATGAAGTCGCGCAAGTAAATACACAGCTATCATAAGCATTATGTCCAAATGGATTATTTTTAGCAATAGCAAGTTCACTTGTTCCCATTCCGCCTTCTAACATTGCTGTTACAAATATACTAAATGCATTTACGCCATAACTATTTGCAACATTTATAAAGCTTTCACCTTTATTATATAAGGTTGATATTCCCTTTCTATCAATTCCTGCTATAAAATTACCATTATCATCTACATATTTTACGTTTGGATCAGGTAATCTTGTATACCCATTACTTGCAACAATTCTATTAAAATCATCAGCTGTATATCCTGTTATAGAATGCATTGGTAAATATTGATAATATGAAAAATATGGTTTATTTTTATTTACTGCTTTTTCGTTATTATTATTTCTATAATCTTCTAATAAATCATAAATTGTTTTATAAAAATAGTTTCCATCAAAACTATAATATTTTTGATTTTTTTCTAAAATATTTTTAACAGCACTATAATATGATAAATTAATTGTAATTGTACTTGTTCCATACGTTCTATAAGTATGATAAAAATATTTATTATCTGTTTTATAATATGTTCTTATATTTATTTGTGACTTCACACTCAAATATGTTTCTTCCTTATTCTGGGCTAAATATCTTGTTGTTCCATTATAATCAATTTTATACCATTTATATGTTCCATCATCTATTACATCGGTATATTTATATGTTCCTCTTGGAGCATTACCATACGATGGTGAAGTACTACTTGGTCCACCTCTTAATGTTAATACATCAATTTTAGGTGATACTGTATTTTCATATAAATCAACTATTGGTACAATTTTTACGTATTTACTTCTTACATAACCTATCACACCACTTATTTTTATTTTAACCATATCATAAGTTTCATCATAATCAATAAAGGCAGCATCTCCGCCCCAATCTCCAGATATGTATGTATATCTATATTTCCCATTTTTATAATCATTTACATTTTCATATACATAAGTTAATCCACCATATCCATCGCTTGTTAAGGTTTTAGAAAATCCATCAAGATTAGCAAAGGCATATTTAGCATTTATTAACTTATCATTTTTATATATAACAGTTACATTTTTTTCATCTGTTTTATAATTATACATTTCTGTTTTTGCTTCATTATAATCTGTATAACACTTTATTACTGTTTCATTTTTAAAACTATCTCTTAATCTTAATTCATATCCACCACAAACATCTGCTTTAATATTAAAAGCAGTTAATGATAAAAATATTAAAATGTAAGCGACAATTTTCTTCATATTTTTTACCTTCTACTTTATTATAGCATTATTTCCTCTTAATGTAAATTGTAAAATTTAAAAGATAGGATTTTGTAACAAAAAAATATACCAATTAAGGTATATTATTTCTTTAACTCTCCCATCCTACTAGTTGGAACAAAACCACTCTCAGCATTAATAACATCTTCAATTCTATTTACAATAGTCGCGCAAGTAAGCTCAACTGTAGAAGGCCTATTAATAATCATATTAGTATTAGGTTCACCAATAATACTCCAATTATTACAATCATAATCCTTACTTGAATATACTTTACCAATACACTCAGAAACAATTGTAACACCCTCTAAAGTTTCAGTCGTAACAACAGCACTCATACCAGTTGCCATTCCCTTTTTAATAACCATATTAAGAGTACTAGATTCAATATCTTCATCATTATATTGTGGAACACACTTTTGTGTTTGCTTAACAACATGATAACCAAGCTTATCACATAACCAACCATTAGTATTCCACATATAACTAGGTAAAAACTCACCATTATTAATTAACTCTTGTCTAGATTCTTCACTAATATTATCACTAGAGGCAATATCTCTTTCAAACTCTTCAGTCGTTAAACCAGCACCATGAGCCTTTGCCAAAGCAATACCATAATCCTCAACATTATAAGAACTACTTCCTTTAATCATTTTAACAGTTGCACTTGCCCCAACTAAAGTAGAAATCAAATTACCCCAAAAAGCATCTTGATAACCACTACCTGTAATCGTACAATTATTTCTTTTAGCAAGTTCATCTATCTCTTCACTTAATTTAGGAGATGAATTAAACGGATAAAAAGCTTCCTCGCAAGTAGTAATAGCATTTATACCAAGTTTAGCGCATAAAAGTAAAGAATCCTTTACATCATTCATTAAACTCATTGTTGTAATAATCACAATATTAGGTTTAACTTCTCTTAATAATTCTTCAGCATCTTTAGCATCCCTAATCTTAATACCAAGTTCATTTCCACCAAGTAAAGTAGAAACATCCTTTCCAATAATATTTGGATTAATATCAATTGCACCAACTAATTCATAACCCTTTTCCATAGCATATCTCATTGTATAAAGAGACATCTTTCCACATCCATATTGAACAAACTTAATCATTTTCCATTCCTTCTTTCTATTAAACATTCGCCTGTCATTTCATTTGGAACACTAAGCCCCATCAAATTAAGTAATGTCGGCGCGACATCACATAATCTTCCATTATTAACCTTATAATTGTTATCAGTTATTATACAAGGAACCGGACTTACTGAATGACTCGTTACAACATTATCATCACTATCAAGCATATAATCACAATTACCATGATCAGCAATTATCATTAATGTATAACCATCTTCTTCGGCCTTTTTATATAATCTTTCTAAACAATTATCAAGAGCGACTACTGCCTTTTTAGTTGCATCATAATTTCCCGTATGACCAACCATATCACCATTTGCATAATTCAAAACAACCAAATCATAATTATTATCAAGTTCCTTCATAAGTGTATCTGTTATCAAATAAGCACTCATTTCCGGCTTTAGATCATATGTTTTAACACTAGGAGATGGAATAAGTATTCTTTTAGAATTCTTCAACTCTCTCTCAATACCACCATCAAAGAAATAAGTAACATGAGCATACTTTTCCGTTTCCGCAATCCTTAATTGCTTTAAACCCAAATTATCAATGTATTCTCCAAGTGTATTAATTAATTCCTCATGTTTAAAAGCATTAGAACAAACAACACTATCAGCAACCGGCATCATCGTAACAAGTTTTATATTATTAAACCTTTTCACATCAAACTCATTAAAATCCTTATTAGTTAAAGCCGTAAAAAGTTCCCTTGCTCTATCAGGTCTATAATTAAATAAAATTAGTCCATCATTATCATTTACTAATTTTTCATTTATAATCGTTGGAATAATAAATTCATCATATATTCCTTTTTCATAACAAGAATTAATTACATCTTTATAACTACTATTTCTATTACCTTTACCATAAACAATAGCATCATAACTAAGTTTAATTCGGTCATAATTATTATCACGATCCATTGAATAATATCTTCCAGATATTGTAGACAATACACCAACATTTAATTCTTTCATTTTTTCAGTTAATTCATCCAAATATTTTATACTTACATTTGGCAAAGTATCTCTTCCATCTAGAAAAGCATGAATATAAACATTTTGAACATTTTCTTTCTTACATAATTCTAATAAAGCATATAAATGATTAATATGTGAATGAATACCACCATCACTTAACAATCCAAATATATGAAGATTTGAATTGTTTTTTTTCGTATGATTAATTACATCCAATATATTTTCATTATCATAAAAACTTCTATCTTTTATAGATTTATTAATTAATTCAAGAGACTGATAAACTATTCTACCAGCACCTATATTAGTATGACCAACTTCACTATTACCCATTTGTTTATTAGGAAGACCAACAAATTCACCACTCGCTTCAAGTAAAGAATGTGGATAATTATTCCATAAATAATTAAATGTTTTTTTATCAGTATTAAAAAAAGCATTTCCCTTTTCCTTTTCTCTTATTCCAACTCCATCAAGTATACATAATATCACTTTTTGCATATTGCCTCCTTGTATATTTCATAAGCTTTACCTGCAACCTCTTTTTCAGAAAACCTAACTATACTTTCCCTTAATTTTAAAGGATCATATTTATCATAATTATTATATAATTTTATAATTGCATTTTTTAAAGATTGGACATCATTCTTTTCACACAACACTCCATTACTTTCATCAATATATTCTTCCGGCCCCAAACATTTAGTTGAAACAACCGGTATACCGGTCGCTAAGGCTTCAATCCCTGGAATTGCAAATGATTCAATTTCACTACTAATTACTAAAGCATGTTCACCCTTAAATATTTCATTTATTTCTTTCTTATTTTTTCTACCTAAAAAAGTAACCTTATTATCCATACCAAGTTCTCTGCACTTATCTTTATAATATTTTTCATAAAAACCATCACCAATTACATCCAAATGAATATCAATATCTTTTATTTCTTTTATAGCCTTAAAAATATTATCAATTTTCTTTCCCTCTCTTAAAGCACACAAAGAAACCAAATTAAAAGTTTTATTAATTTCCCTTTTTCCATAATTTTGATAATTATCAATATTCACTAAATTAGGAAGAACATAACACTTATCCATATATTTTAAAGCAACCTTTTGCATATATGAACTAACGCAAGAATAAGTAACTTTATTTAATAATTGATTTGTATATTTATTTAGTGGTTCTCTAAAAAATCTTTCCAAATTACCACAATGTTCCGTTATAACAACTGGAATATTTAACTTCTGACCAACTATATATGTAGCATATCCAGCAGGAAGCGTAACATGTGCGTGTAATATATCTGGTTTACCATTTATTTTTATATAATCCTTAACAGCTTTATATAAAGCATTTGTATATGTTTTTATTGCTAAATCAAAACTAATAGGACCATAATTTAAAATCTTATAATGATAAACATTATAATTTTTTTCTTTTTCAATTTCCCTTTTCTTCATAAAAAGATATTTAAAAGGTTTAGATAATCTTTGTCTACTAATATATAACATATCAGCTTCTATATTATTTTTATTTAAAGCTTCTGTAAAATCTTTATGATAAGCTCCCATTAATTTATCTTCACCACTCGGATACCAAGTTGGTATTACTAAGACTTTCATATTTTATAATTAGTTCCTTCCTCTTTATTAATAATATCTAAACAATGTCTCATTATATCTTTTCTACCTCTTTTAGATAAAACCTGTATCAAATCAAATCCTGGTCTTCTATTACCTTCAATCAAAGTAGCGCCTTCATCAGTTAAAGCAACGTCCCATCCTACCATATGAATATTATTATTTACTAAACTTGCATCAAGAACTAGTTTTTTTGCTTTTTCCCAATTAGGTAAAACAAATCCATCAAACTTAACTTTACTTTTAGGATGAACTTCATAATGATTTAAATCTTTATCAATAGCATCACCAATTAAAATACCTTTTTCTAAATCAATTTTACATCCCATACCACCTTGATGAAAATTGTCTACATTATTAATACCATTTCCAATACGCATTGCTGCATATACAATTTCACTTTTACCATTATATGAAAAAGTCATTATTCTAATGGTGTTAACGCTTTCTTTGCACAACCTATTTACTTCTTTATTTTGTTTTACATATTCTTCAATAAAAAGATGGTTTTCATTCAAATAATTATAAAAATCATTTACATTTTTAATATTTTTTCTATATTCTTTATATACACCTTTACCACCTAAACCATCATATGGTTTAACCATAAACTCCTCATTTTTATCTAAAAATGCCTTCAATTCTTCAATAGTTCCACCTGCAAAGAAACTTCTATTTATATAATTCTTAAAATTATTTAAAAAATTAGGTTTTATTGTAAAAAAAGTCTTATATTTAGCCGGAGATACAATCTCATAGAATTTATCTTGATGTTTTATAGTTACATATTCATCTATCTCTTTAAACGTTTTATTATATAATTCATAATTCAAATAATCACTATAACCACATCCTGTTTTCAAAAACGTTAATAAAAAATGATTAAATAAGAAAAACTCCGATTTTTTTTCTTTTTTACTTATTTCTTTCAAATTGTTTTTAAATCTTTTTAAATTACCTGCTCTTGCATATTCAATTAAACCCATAACTAGTCTCCTTATCTAGTAATATTTTATCAAATTATTTATAATAAGTAAATAACCAAGACACTATGTTCTTGGTTTTAATTCAATTATTTGATTTCCAAAAAGAATCGTTAATTTATCTTTAGAAAATCCTTTTACAATATATATTACTCTATATTCCCCATTTTGATCTTTAAAATAAATGGCATTATTTTTAAGTTTATATTCATAAATTGCTGAATCAGTATCATATGGTAAACCAATTAAACTACCATTTTTTATTTCATTAAAACAAGTATCACTTGATTCATAAAATGATAATTTCAAAGAAAAACCATTATCATTTAAATAATACCAATTATTTATAACTGTATATATTGGTTTATCTAATATAGAACTAGCATCTTTATAATCTTTTATTTCATTTAACAATTTAAAAGCGGTTCCAATATAACCATTATATTGTAATTCCTTAGCATAAATATATTTTGTTTCATTTAATATATCTTTTGCAGGACTTATAATTTGAGCTGGTTCTTCTAATAATTCAATTATTCTTTTATAGTTTTTTTCTTTAAATAACCTCATTGAATCTAAATAATTTGATACATAATTAAGTTGAATATTACTTTCGATATTATTTAAATCATCATAATTTACATCTTCATTATTATTTATTTGTTTTATTAAATCAATATATTTTATATATTCTTTAGCATTCAATATATTTGCTTTAGAAAAACTATCATATGCTAAATCTATATCTAGTTTTTGAATATAATCTAATCCCTCAATATAATTAATATAATTATTAGCATTTTTAAAATCCGATACTTTATTAAATTCTTCTTTAGCATCTTTATATTTTTTATTTTCCATATATTCTAAACCATTAATATATATATTATATTTTGAACATTCTTTATACTTGCGAGCATAACAAAAACCTTTTAATTCTAAATAGTTATTATCATTAAATAATGATACATATTTACTATACTTGTTTTCTATATTTATCTTACCATATATACCAACGCCTAAAGCAATTAAACCAATTAATATAAAGATAAAAGCGCTAACAAAATAATAATTAATCCGCGATATTTTTTTAGTTAATTCTTTACTAGTAATTTCCGCATTCTCTTTAGTTTCATCCTTAAGTAAATGTAACCTCATCTTCAAAGTTAACTTTTGAGGAATTGGTAACTCCGGTGGTCTTTTAACTTTAACAGGCATCCTTGGAATTGGTAGTTCTGGCGGATGGGGTGCTTTTTCTATTTCTTTTTTATCAATAACAACATCATTTACTCGTTTTATTTTTCCTCTTTCATCAGGATTAATAAGACGTGTACTACTCTCATTACCACCCACTAAATCACTTTTAATTTCAAACTCAATCGTTTTTTTATTATTATTTTCTTCTTCATCATTTATTATAATTTTCGGTAACTCTTTCATAGACACCTCTATTCTTATTTCATTATACCAAAGAAAAAGTAATTTTTCAATTACTCTTTCTCTTTTAACACCAATTTTACTATCATTTCCTTATCAATAACAGTATTTTCTTTTATATCTTGATTTATTACATAACCATTTCCTTCAATATCACAAGTTATACCTAACATAGAACATAATTTTTTAGTTTCTTTTAATGATAAACCTATAAATGAAGGCATCTTAATTTCATTACCATTTGTTTTTAGAATTACAACATCATTCTCAACAACCATCGTATTTACACTTGGATATTGATCAATTATTTTATTTCCATTTCCAATTACAAATAATTTAACACCTTCCATATCAGCATCATTTATATCTTTATTAAAATAATTTTTCATTTCAAATGATGACAAAGTTTCTTTTGGAACATTCGATAAATCCAAATATTTAGAAACATCACTTGCAACTGTTTTGACTAATTTACTTAAATTACTAGTTGGACCAGAAATTGGTTTTTTCATAGCAGCATATACAATTATTTGTGGATCATCATAAGGAAACATTCCGGCAAAAGAATAAATATAGTTATATCCCCCGCTTTCATACGAACCCTTTTGATTATTCCATATTTCACCGGTACCAGTTTTACCAATTATTCCTAAATTTTCTCGGTAATACAAACTACCAGTTGTATATACATCTTTTCCTTCAACAACATCTTTTAAAAGTTCTTTCATTTTATTTACAGTATCAATTGAAACTAATCTTTCACCTTCTTGCTTTTTACCTTCATATACAATTTCATTCGTTGATGTATTAACTATCTTTTTAACAATATATGGTTTTAACATTTTCCCATTATTTGCAATTATTGATAAACCTTGTAAATGTTGAATCGGGGTTGTTGTTATACCTTGACCAAAAGTAGCATTCGCAACTTCCAAATCATAATTAAATGATATTTTACCAGATAATTCCCTTGATAATTCAACACCCGTCTTTTCACCAAAACCATATTTTTTATAACAATCTAACAATTCTTGCTTTGTTATAAAGTTACGCATTAAATTAACGGCACCTGTATTACTTGAATACTCAAATCCTTTATCAAACGATATTGTACCAAATCCCTTAGTATTCCAGTCTTTAATTGTTCCGCCACCCTCAATTTTAATAATACCACTTTCAAATGTTTTTGTTCCTTCGTAAGTTCCCTTTTCAATAGCGCACATATATGAATATGTTTTCATAGTTGAACCCGGTTCAAAAGCATATGAAACAAGTGGATTTTCATAATTAGTAATATTTAATTTATTAGGATTAAATGAAGGCGTTGTACTTGATGCAAGAATTGCTCCTGTTTTAGCATCCATAAGTGCGATTACTGCCCATTCTGGTTTAGCATTTTTTTCAAGTTCTTTCATTGCACTTTCAGTAAATCTTTCAATATTTGAATCAATTGTCAAATATATATCATTACCATTTTTAGCATCAACTCTCTCTTCTGGTGTATCTGGTATTTGTCTACCAGAAGTATCTTGTTCATATTTAAAATATCCATCAGTTCCTGTTAACTCTTTATTATAAAGTCCTTCAATTCCAAGTTCACCAATAATTACTTTAGAATTATCTTTAACATAAGTTTTAGCATACCCAACTATATATGAAGCAAAATCACCATTTGGATAATTTCTTTTAGTATCTTCAATAAACTCAATACCTGTTATATCTAAAGCTTCAACCTCTTCTTTTTTTTGAATCGTTATACCTCTTCCTTCAGGACCAAGTTCAACTTGATAAAGATTTTGACTCAAAAGTTTAACTAACCTTGTTTTATCCATATTTAAAACTGGTGAAAGTTTTGTTGCCGCCTCTTCTACATTTTGAATGCGATCACTTCTAGAACTTGAAAGAATCGCGACTACTGTATAAGAAGTTACATTACGTGCAAGGACATCACCTGATGCATCATATATTACGCCCCTATTAGCTCTTAGTATTTTTTTAGTTGTATTTCTTCTCGATGCAAACTCTTGAATATTGATTCCATCAACATTAGGTGATAAAGCAATATAAGCCATTCTAAGTTCGATCACAAAAAAAGAAATCAATATAAATACTGTTGATATTTTAATAAACGGCCATTTTTTTGATTTCTCTTTTTTCATATAATTACTCCCTACTTGTTAATAATTAATATATTTTCATTATTATACCCTAATCCCATTTCTTTTACAACTGCTAAAATATTTTCAAATGAGGTTAATTCATTTACTTTCATTGTTAAACTTTCATTTTTTTTACTTTGTTCACTTATACTATGTTTTGTTTTTTCAATACTCATATTTAAATGACTAACTTCTGCTCCTCCAAAGATTTTCACTAAGAAAATACATACTAGTGCAAGAGTTGCAAATAAATATAAGGTTGTATCTAATTTTGTGAATGTCTTTTTCTTAGTTCTCTTCATCTTTATTCTCCTATTTTTTCTATTACACGAAGTTTAGCGCTTCGTGATCTATTATTTTCATCTAATTCTTCTTTAGATGGTTCAATTGTTTTAATCTTTTTAAACTTTGGTTCCAATTCTTTTGGAATTATTGGCATATCTTTATAGCCATCTATATTTTTTGTTACTTCATTAAATATATCTTTACATATTTTATCTTCTAAAGAATGAAATGTTATTACGCATATTCTTCCGTTAACTTTTAATAAATCAAGTGCTTTCGTTAAAGCTTTTCTAAATACGTTTAATTCATCATTTACTTCAATTCTAATAGCTTGAAAAGTTTTTCTTGCTGGATGATGTTCTCTTTTATATTTCATAGGAACAGCATCTTTTATTATATCTACTAACTCAAAAGTTGTTTCAATTTTTTTTATCTTTCTTTTTTCTACAATATCACGTGCTATCGAAAATGAATATTTTTCTTCTCCATAATCTCTAATGATTCTATTTAAATCATCAAAACTATATTCATTTACAACTTTATAAGCATCTAGTTCTTGTTCTCTATTCATTCTCATATCAAGTCTAGCATCTTTATGAAAACTAAATCCTCGCTCCTCTTCATCCAGTTGTGGACTTGATACACCCAAATCAAATAAAACGCCATCAACTTTATCTATTATATACTTATCAATGTTTACAAAATTGTCGTTTATTATCTGATAATTACAATTTATTTCATTTAACCTTTGACTTGCTGATTGTATGGCTTCCTTATCTTGGTCAAAAGCATATAAGAATCCTTTTGGTATTCTTTTTAATATTTCACTTGAATGTCCTCCATATCCTAAAGTACAATCAACTATTACAGAATCATCTTTAAGATTAAGATTTTGAATACATTCATTTAATAATACACTCTTATGCATTTTTAACCGCAAATAGATTATCAGCTATTTCTGAAATATCACTTGCATCCTCCATAAAATCTTGCCATACCTTGCTATCCCATATTTCTAAGTGGTCACTTACACCAATTATTACACACTCTTTTGATAATGATGCATAACTCATAAGTGGTGCACTAAGGTTTGTTCTTCCTTGTTTATCAATTGCACATTCAATCGCACCAGAAAGGAAAACTCTCATAAACATTCTAGCTTCTTTAGTATTAGGTAAATCTTTATATTTTTTTATAATTTCATTCCACTCATCTTTAGCATAAACAAAAAGGCAATTATCTAGTCCCCTTGTTATAATGAATTCATACCCTAAAGCAGTTCTAAACTTAGATGGTATTGTAATGCGACCTTTTTCGTCTATATTGTAATGATATTCACCCATAAACATTAAAAATCGCCACCTTTCACCACTTTCAACCACTTTCTACCACTATTTTACTATTCTTTTTATTTTTTGTAAAGATATTTTGAAAAAGTCATAGGATTTTTTCCTATGACTTTACATTATAATTATCAATATATTATTATTTTTTTACTTTTAAATTAACGAGTTGGAGTTTTTCCTAATCTTTTTATATAACCAGCATTTATTAATATTTCTCTAATATATGTGATATTTGAATATTTAAAAAGAAACTTTAACATACCTTTTTTTTCTCTTATTTCTAAAAGTGCTATAGTTTTCATATATTGTTGATATAACAAATCTAACATTTGTTCATTCGTTAAATCACTTGGCTTTATTCCTTCTAGCATCATAGTTGTATATCTCATTAAAAAATCCATTCTTTCTAATTCTGTATTTGTATTATTCATCATTATTTCCCCTTAACACCAACAATTATACGCATTTTTTAAAATTATGCAAATTTATATTAACCATTTTCATATAATTTTATTTGACACACTAAATATAAATCGAAAAAGTCATAGGATTTTTTCCTATGACTTTACATTATACTAGTGCTTAATATAATAGCTAGTAATATATACAACACAATTAGAATAATATAATTAATGCTTGTTTTTGGCTTATTATTGTTTTCATTACAAGACATTATTTAGCCTCCTATCTATACATATGCCCCAAGTATAATTATTAAAAGAATAAATAATACTAATACGATTGCAGCGCCTGATATTCCGTTATTACAACACATAAACTCATTCCTCCTTTTTTCATCTTTCACATTATTTTATGGTTATTATCACATTTGTGTGAATAATTTTGATTAAAATATTGTTTTTTTTTTATATTTTTGTTATGATAGTTAGTGTTTACAAAGAAAGGATTGAAATTATGAAAAAATTACTTATAACAGTATGTCTTTGTACTTTACTACTTAGTGGGTGCAAAAAGGAAGCTAAACTTGCAAATGGTGAGGAAGCTGTCGTACATATTAATGGAAAGGATTTTTCAGCTAATGATTTATATAAGAAATTAAAAGCATCTTATGGAACATCAATGCTTATTAATATGATTGATGATTATATTGTTAACGTTGAAATTACTGATCAAGCAGAAGCTGTTGCTTATGGTAAATCAAAGGTAACTAGTGAAAAATCAAAGTTTAATTCATATTCAAGTGTCCTTGGTTATACTTGGGAAGAATATTTAAGAAACAATGGTTTCAATAGTGAAGATGAACTTGCTGAATATTTTAAAAACAACTATTTAAAAGAAAAAGTTGCAATTAAATATATTATTCCTTCTATTACTGATAAAGAAATTAAAAAATATTATGAAGAGAAAGTTGATGACAAAATCGTTGCTCGCCATATTATAATTACACCAAAAACTGATGATAGTATGTCAAGTGATGAAAAGAAAAAAGCTGAAGAAGAAGCTAAAAATAAAGTTGCCGAAATCATTAAACTTCTAGATGAAGGAAAAGATTTTAGTGAACTTGCTAAAGAATATTCTTCAGACGCAACTGCTAAAGATGGCGGCTTACTTGATGCCTTCACAAGTGAAGATGTAGATGCTGATTTCTGGAAAGCTGCTAAAGCCCTTGAAGTTGGTAAATATTCAAAAGAACCAGTAAAAAGTAAATTTGGTTATCACGTTATTTTAAAAGAAAAAGTAATTGCTAAGGATTCTCTTGAAAATATGAAAGAAACAATTCAAAACAAAATTGCCAAAAATAAATTAGATGAAGATAGTAACTTACAAAATGCAACTTGGTTTAAAATTAGAGCTGAATACAAAATAGACATTACTGATTCTGATCTAAAATACATTTATGATTTAACAAAATCACAATATGAAAAGTAACTCTTAATGAGTTACTTTTTCTATATCACTTTTAGTATAACCTAATGCATATAATTTTTCATTTAGTTTTTTATCTAATTCATACCCTTCATATTTTTTTGATAATTTACTATATATTTTATCATATTCTTTTAAAATATTACCTTTTACATCAATTTTATTAACTTCTTCATATATTATATATTCAGGGTATCCAAGTAATTTTAATTCATTTGCAAGTTTTTGTTTTAATATATTACCAGAATATTTTTGTTTAACTTTAAGTTTTTTATCAAGTATTTTTCTAACTCTTTCATAATAAATAGTTTCATCTATATTACTTAAAGCATCATCAACTATTTTATCATTTACTTTTAATTGTAATAAATCATTTTTTATCCTATATGGACCACTATTAGTAAATGCTAGTTTATCATTTATAAAAGCTAGAGCAAAAATATTATCATTAATTAATTTTAAATCCTTTAATTTATTAATTATACTATTCTTTTCATTTTCACTTATTAAATACTTATTCAAATACTTCTCAATTTCATATTCACTTCTTAATTTTTTTGATATATATGTTAAACAAGAATTATAAGCATCATAATAAATATTTTCTTTTGATATTTTATCAAACATTTCTTCATCTAACTCTTTATGATACAAAATATTATATTTAATTAAAATATCACCATATGTTTTAATAATAGTTCCATCTTCTAGTTCAATTAAATACTTTTTACCTTGCTTTCTAATTTTATTTATTTTCATACTATTTTAAAAAAGATTTAATTCTCTTCAACAGTAATTAAATCTTGCGCGACTTCTTCAAGTGCTTTTCCTATATTTTTTTTAGATTTATATTCATTAGGTTTTAATTGATAATGGTTCGTTTTTTCCATTTCCTTTACTCTCTTTGAGACAATATTTACAAGGAGATACTTCGAACCAACTTTTACTAATAATTTATCAATTGATGGATATATCATATTATTTTCCCTCCTAACTTTAGAATACAGCAACATTCCTTCTATTGCAAGTAAAACCCTATTTTTTTACATTTTTTTACACTATTTAATTATTTCATATATAAGTTTTTCTTCTTTTTTCTCATCAGATATTTTAAATATACCACTCAATTCTTTAAAACTTATATCTTTATCACCTAAATAAATACGCATAAGTTCATCATTAGGCTTTACCTTATCACCTATTTTAACACTCAAGTTTATTCCAACTTCATAATTGATTGGATCATTTTTCTCAAGACGACCTCCACCCATTTTCTTAACTAATTCACCTATCTTTAAAGCATCAATCGAACTAATATATCCTTCTTTATCTGTTTTAATACTAAATATTCTTTTTGATAATTTAAGTGTATTAATATCGCCACCTTGATATTTAACAAGTTCTAAAAACTTATTATAAGCTTCTTTAGTTTCTAATTTTTCATCTATTTTTTTCGTAGCATCTTCCAAAGAAATATTCTCATTTGCAAGTATAATTTCAAGGGCTAATGTCTTTACAAGTTCAACTAAATCTTTGGGACCATGTCCATTTAATGTATCAATTGCTTCCAAAACTTCATTACTATTTCCAACAGCTAAACCAAGTGGTGTATCCATATTAGTTAAAACACATATTATTTTTCTATTATAGCTTTTACCAATTTTAATCATCAAATTAGATAATTTTCTAGCATCTTCTATAGTCTTTAATAAAGCACCTTCACCGACCTTTACATCAATAACAATTGTCTTAGCACCCGATGCAATTTTTTTAGACATTATTGATGAAGCAATTAATGGAATAGATGAAACAGTTGATGTTACATCCCTTAAGGCATATATTTTTTTATCAGCTGGTACCAGATTCTTTGTTTGACTTATTACAGCCAAACCAATATCATTAACTTCTTTTAAAACAACATCAAAAGGCTCTTGAGTTTGATAACCCTTTATTGCTTCTAGTTTATCAATTGTACCACCAGTAAAACCTAAACCTCTTCCACTCATTTTCAAAACTTTATATCCAAGTGATGCAAGTAAAGGAGCAAGAACAAGCGTGGTTTTATCTCCTACTCCTCCTGTTGAATGTTTATCAACAACAATACCATCTATACTAGAAGTATCAATTACTTCACCACTTTTAATAAAACTTTCCGTTAAATTAATCGTTTCTTCTTCACTCATTCCATTTATACAAATAGCCATTAATAAAGCACTCATTTGATAATCAGGAATAATACCTTTTGTATATCCTTCAACAAAATAACTTATTTCTTCTTTTGTTAATTCTAAACCCAATCTTTTTTTATCAATTATCTCTAACATTCTATCACCATAATTATTATATCATAATTTTAAATTATTAAGTCATTTTTCTATCAATTAATTCAACAGTTCTTTTAGGATCATCAACTAACATATCATATAGTTTCTTTTTCTTTCTTAATTCCCTTAATATCTTAGCTTCTTCTTTTGCCAAACGAAATGTATATTCAGTTGTACGCTCTTTTGCTAAATACTCCATACCAAGCAGATAATTTATATCTATTCCTAAAAAATCAGCAATGCGCATTAATTGTTCAACACTTGGTCTTTTAGCGCCACTTTCATAATACATTATCATTGTAGCTGATACACCAACCATTACACCAAACTGCTTTTGTGTAAGTTTTCTCTTTAATCTTTCTTCTTTTAATCTTCTTCCAAACATTATAATTACACTCCTTTTCAAGTGTAATTATATCAACTTTTAGTTAAGCAAAGTTCGAAATAAACCGCTGGTTATATAAAAGATTTTGGCCTATTCCTTAGCCGGTTTTTGTGAGTGCAAAAATGTAACTTTTTCAGCAACTAATTCCATCACAGATTTCAAACTTTCATCTTCTTGTTCAATGTCCCTTGTTTGCAATCTACCACGAACACCAATTAGATCACCTTTTTTACAATATTCTGTAGTTCTTTCAGCAACACCACGCCATAAAACACATTTTATAAAATCGGTATCATATTCGCCATCAACATTTTTGTAACTTCTTGGTACAGCAAGTAAAACACTTGTTACTTTAGTACCATTTTCCGTTTCGCGGAGTTCAGGATTATTAACTAATCTACCCACAATAATTGATTGATTTAACATACTTTTCCTCCTTTCCGCAAACACTATACAACAAACAAAAAATAAGTGCAAACGAGACTTTTCGGGTTTTCAAAGCACTTTTGACTTTGAAAAAGAGAAATTCATCTAAGGTGAATTCCTCTTTTTGGAGACTTTTTTTCTTTGGATTTCGGAAAAGCCTAAAAATTAAACTTTTTTTAATTTTGTTTACAAATTAGATTTGATTCATAACTTTTATAGTTACTTTCGCCTATTTCAATTATAAACTTAACATAAGAATCATCTTCACATTCATTAAGTTTAGAAGCATCATAATCTGCAAGTCCTTGATTTACAGCATCTTTTAGCATTTTAATTGTTACATCATATTCATTTATATTTGCAACCGATACAAAATTATTAAAATAATCTTTTGCATATTTCTCAATCATCTCATTTTTAACAACTTTATTATCATTTTCATTTTGTTTAGGACTTTTGCTTCTCAAATAAAAACAAAACGATATTATAAGTACAATCAATAAAATTATTAGATACCAATATTTTTTAACTAATTTCATCTCTATCACCCCTTTTTAAAAATAATTTTTAAGTAAAGCATTTAATTCAACCGCATATTCCATTGGTAATTCTTCTTTAAACTTATCTATAAATCCCATTATTAATAATTCTTTAGCCTTTTCTTCATCTATTCCCCTACTCATTAAATAAAACAAATTATCTTTGCTTATCTTAGAAACAGTTGCTTCGTGCTCTAAGCTAGAAGTACTATTAGAAACCTTATTAATAGGAATTGTATCACTTTTAGACTTTTCATCTAATATTATTGTATCACATTTTATATAGCTTTTAGAATACTCAGCATCTTTAGTAATATTAACTGTCCCCCTATAAGTAGCATTTCCACCCTTAGAAGCAATTGATTTACTTATAATACTGCTCTTAGTATGATGCGCTAGGTGAATCATTTTAGCGCCCGTATCTTGTTCTTGATCTTTAGTCGCAACAGCAACTGATATACATCTTCCTTCGGCATACGGACCAGCAAGAATACAAGACGGGTATTTCATATTAACTTTTGAACCAATATTACCATCAATCCATTCCATTAATCCACCCTCATCAACCTCAGCCCTTTTAGTAACTAAGTTATATATATTATTTGCCCAGTTTTGAATTGTTGTATATCTACATTTAGCATTTTTACCAACATATATTTCAACAACCGCAGCGTGAAGCGAATCTGTTGTATAAGTAGGAGCCGTACATCCCTCCATATAATGAAGTTCACTTCCCTCATCAACTATTATGATTGTCCTTTCAAATTGTCCCATATTCTTAGTATTAATTCTAAAATAGCTTTGTAAAGGTCTATCTAATTTAGTATTCTTTGGAACATAAATAAATGTTCCACCACTCCATACCGCACCATTTAAAGCCGTATATTTATTTTCATCATACTTAACTAATTTGTTAAAATACTTTTTAAATAACTCTGGATACATTTTAAGACCAGTATCAGTATCACAAAAGATAACATTTTTTTTAACAAGTTCTTCTAGCATATTATGATATATAGTTTCACTTTCATATTGAGCATGTGTACCGGCCAAATATTTTTTTTCAGCCTCTGGTAAACCAATCTTATCAAATGTTTCTTTTATTGAAACAGGCAAATCATTCCAATCATTGCTTATATGATCTTGAACCTTTTTATAATAATTTATTTCATCAAAATCAAGTTTTAATTCTGGACCAAACGTTGGATTTGATAATTCTTTAAACTTTTCAAATGCTTTAACTCTAAAATCTTCCATCCATTTCGGTTCATTTTTTAGTCTAGATATTTCTTTTACTTTATCAACTTTAAATTTTTCCATTTTCTTCAAGTACTTTCTTTATTCCCCACCAAGGTAATAGGGCACATTTCTTTCTATTTGGTTGTTTAGAAATATCTTCATAGACAATAGATGATTCTAATATATCAGCATTATAATCTTCTTCATTTAACATCTTTTCAAAATTAATATATATTTCTTTAGCTTCATCTAAAGTTTTTCCAATAAGCGTTTCTATCATTATAGAAGTTGAACTTGTACAAATTGCACATGCTTCCCCATCAAAATGAATATCTTTTATTATGCCGTTTTCATATTTTATTTCTAAATTAATTTCATCTATACAACTCTCATTATTCATATTAATTTTCTCATATGAATCATCATTTAATAAACATTTATTTTTAGGATTTTGATAGTGTTCTAGAATAATACTACGTTTCAAACTTTGTTCCATTTGTTTCACCTTTTTTCTTTAATAATTATATAATTTTTTTAAATATATTGCAATAGAAAAAGAAGCCTATTTGGCTTCTACTATCAATTTTATGGCCGTTCTTTCTTCTCCTTCAATTGATATATCAGTAAATGCAGGTATGCACACAAGATTTTTACCACTTGGTGCGACAAATCCACGCGCTATTGCGATTGCTTTAATAGCTTGATTAAGTGCTCCAGCTCCAATTGCTTGAATTTCAACGCTTCCTTTTTCGCGGAAAACATTCGCAAGTGCTCCAGCAACAGAATTTGGATTTGATTTTGATGAAACTTTTAGTGTTTCCATTTTTTCATTCCTTTCTACTCTATACTATATGTTCGTGAATTAAAAGATATTACTTTTTTTCATACTATTGAATACTTTATTAATATGTGCTAATATAATTTTAGAGGTGTAACATGAATAAAAATGATATATACATTTTATTAAATAAAAATAAAATACCCTATGAAATAAACGAACATAAACCAGTCTACAAAATGGAAGATCTAGAAACACTAAATTTGCCACACTCTGATTGTGACGGCAAAAATTTATTTTTAAAAGATGACAAAAAAAATTATTATCTTATAACTATTAAAGGAAATAAAAAAATCAATTTAAAAGACTTTAAAAATAAATACCATACTCATTCCCTAAGTTTTACATCACCTACCGAATTAAAAGAACTTATGAATCTAATACCAGGCGAAGTCGGACCATTCGGTTTGTTAAATGATAAAGAAGCAAAAATCAAGTTTTATATTGATGAAGCATTTATGACAGATTCTCATTTAATTGGCGTTCATCCAAATGACAATACCGTAAGTTTATGGCTTAAAGTAGAAGATTTAATCAAAATAATAGAAAATAATGGTAATAACATTTATTTCTTTAATCTATGATTTACATAAAGTAAATCTTTTTTTATAAAAACTGTGATATTTTACTAATCTCATTTGTTATTATAATGAAAAGCTTTTCAAGGAGGACAATATGGAAGAAAGATTCTTAGAACTATTTAATCTTTATAAAAATGATATCTATAGGTTTATATATAGCTATACCAAAAACTTATATGATGCCGATGATATTTTACAAAGCGTATTTATAAAATTATATAAACATCAAAATCTATTCAATAAATCAAATGACGAAATAAAAAAATGGCTCATTAAAGTAAGCATAAATGAATGTAAAAATTTATTTCTGTCATTCTGGCGCAAAAATGTTTCATTTGATTATAATGATAACATATCTTATTCAAATCAAAACGATAATATAATGCCCTTCATTTTAAAACTACCAACAAAATATCGCACAATCATTTTTTTATATTACTATGAAGGATACAAAATAGATGAAATCGCGCACATTTTAAACTTAAGTTCTACTAATGTTCAAACCATATTATACAGAGCCAGAGAAAAACTAAAAGAAATGTTAAAGGAGGATTAATTATGAATATAAAAGAAAGTTTTTCAAAAATAAAAGTTTCTAAAGACATAGAAAATAAAATCTTAAATAAAACCATTTATAAAGTTCCTAAATTCAAATTAAGTTACATATTTTGTTCAATCATACTTATTTCCATTATTGGATTATCACTAATTTATACTAGTTATGCAATCGAAAAAGGCAAATCATATAATACCTGGGAGATAAATCATACATTTGCAAATAACTATAAAATATTAGTTGGTAATAATTTAAATTTTAAAAAGATATCAAAAAAAATAATTGGAAGTTGTGAAAATAGACATTGTACATCTTATAAAAACTTTAATAAAAATGAGTTGGAAAACATTTTAAATACCCATATTCTCTATTCAAATAAACTAAATCAAAATACATTTAATATAGATATCGGTTTAAACGAAAATGGTAATATCGGTAAACTTGTTTTATCAAATAACTCTATATATAATAGTATTCCAATTAATATACGTTTAACAGTCCTAGGGAACAATCCTGATGAAGGATACATTCTAACAATGCAAGAAGGACCATCTTCTAATAGTGATTCCAAATATATTGAAACATATAAAATTAACAAACTGAATATTAATGCTATTATCTATTCTTATAATGAAAAAATGGAAACAAACTTTTTAGCAATCGAATTTGTTTACAAAGACATTTTTTATGAATTCATAGGATCAAATATTACTAAAGAAGAATTAATCAATTTTATAAATACATTACAATAATACTAGTTTTGTTCATATTCTCGTTTTTCACAACATAATAAAAAAATAATGTTCTTCCTTATTTCAAAAATAAATTTCTTTTATATCTCTTCAATCAATTTTTCAAAAGATTTAGCATTTAAAAGAGAGACCTTGAAAGAAACTGATTGTAAAATTGAAATGATCAAATTACCTGGAACAATTGAAGAACATAAAAGTTTAGAGAATTTTAAATAAAAATCTTATATATTGTTGCAAAAGCTGTAAATGATAAACACAAATTAAACTCAACTCAAAAAAAGACGAAAATGTCAAGCTACTATACCCAATTCCATATTACCATTTACATTTTAATGATTCTGACATTTTCACTAATTTTTCACAAAATTAATAAAAATACGAGCAAAATTATTGACAAGTAACAAATAATTAGATATAATTGATTTGCTTACTTGATTTGCGGGTGTAGTTCAATGGTAGAATTCCAGCCTTCCAAGCTGACTACGTGGGTCC